>Ga0209572_1000160_pt1 | contig 144296 bp, 99 predicted proteins | sample EBPBio232012_DNA_FD_185867 | JGI IMG/M metagenome (GOLD analysis project Ga0209572, IMG submission 185867) | Wastewater treatment Type I Accumulibacter community from EBPR Bioreactor in Madison, WI, USA - Reactor 1_1/23/2012_ DNA (SPAdes)... | ecosystem: Engineered > Bioreactor > EBPR >...
CGACGATCTTATTGGACAATGCGACTTCCCATTCCCTGGTGTGCAACTAAAGTTGCCGCTCTTTGAATCCTAAAAAGTACTACGACTTTTTGAAACTCATGATACTATGACTTAATGAAACTCGGCAGTTATTAGTTATTGGTTATCAGGGCAGTTAAGGGTTTATTATCACCAATGATTGACTACTTTATTAGTGAACCCAAATTATGCGAAGAAATAAACCCTTAACTGCCCTGATAACCAATAACTAATAACCAATAACCAGATTTTATGCCCAATCTCGACTCCAACATCGAATACCTCAAAGGCGTCGGCCCACAGCGGGCCGAAGTGCTCAAGAAGGAATTGGGTATATTTACTTGTAGGGATTTGCTGTTTCATTTTCCGTTCCGCTACATCGACCGGACGCAGTTTCACAGCATTCGCGATATACACAACGAGGGTGAGCAAGTGCAGGTTCGCGGCATTCTACGCCGCCTCGAAACCGTGGGTGAAGGCCGGGCACGGAGGCTGGTAGGCAGCCTGCGCGACGAAACCGGGGTCATGGAACTCGTATGGTTTCAAGCCATTCAATGGCTCGAAAAATCGCTGCAGGTAGGCAAGGAATACGTGGTATTCGGGCGGGTGAATGAATTCAACGGCCGTTTCAACATCACCCACCCCGAAATGGAAGAGGCCGCCAGCACAGAAAACGGCGGTGCACCGGCCCGAACCTACGACCCCGTTTACCCCAGCACCGACAAACTCACCCAAAAAGGCCTGGATGCCAAAGGCCTGCGCAAACTCCTGCGCGCCCTGATCGATCAGATTGCGCCGACCGAACTTCCCGAAAACCTGCCCGACTACCTGCTGGCACAGTACAAACTCGTCGGCCGCTGGCAGGCGCTTTCCAAAATACATTTTCCGGAAAACCGCGCCGAACTCGACGCCGCCACCCGACGCCTGAAATTTGAGGAATTGTTTTTCCTGCAATTGCGGCTGCTACAAATCCGAACCCGCCGAAAAGACACCATACGCGGCTTTGTGTACAGCAAAATCGGGGCGTATTTCAACCGATTTTTTCAGGAAAAACTGCCTTTTGAACTGACCGGGGCCCAAAAACGCGTGCTCAAGGAAATCCGCTCCGACCTGGCTTCCGGCAAACACATGAACAGGCTGGTGCAGGGCGACGTGGGTTCGGGCAAAACCGTCGTGGCCCTGATGACCATGCTCATGGCCATCGATAACGGCTTTCAGGCCACGCTGATGGCGCCGACGGAAATACTTGCCCAGCAGCATTTTGCCAATATCAGCGAACTGGTGGGCGAACTTGGTATTCAGGTCGGCTTTTTGTCGGGTACGGTAAAAGGTAAAAAACGCGAAGCCATTCTTGCCCAACTGGCTTCCGGTGAAATGCACATTGTGGTTGGCACCCACGCCCTCATCGAAGACTGGGTGCAGTTTCAAAACCTGGGTATCAGCGTCATCGACGAGCAGCATCGCTTCGGCGTGGAGCAGCGCGCCCGCCTTTGGGCCAAAAACCCGGCCGGGCCGCCGCATGTGCTGGTGATGACCGCCACACCCATTCCGCGTACCCTCGCCATGACTTTGTATGGCGACCTCGACGTGTCGGTGATCGACGAATTGCCGCCAGGCCGCAAGCCTATCACCACGAAGCACTACACCGAACACCATCGCCTGCGCGTGCAGGGGTTCATGCGCGAGGAAATTGCCAAAGGCCGCCAGGTGTATGTGGTATATCCCATGATCGAGGAAACGGAAACGATGGACCTGCAAAACCTCATGTCAGGTTTTGAAGCGCTTAGCCGCGATTTTCCTATGCCAGAATACCAGATTTCCATTGTACATGGCAAAATGAAAGCCGCCGACAAGGATTATGAAATGCAGCGTTTCATCAAACGCGAAACGCAGATCATGGTGGCCACCACCGTTATTGAAGTGGGGGTGAATGTGCCCAATGCTTCGGTAATGATCATTGAAAATGCCGAACGTTTCGGGCTGTCGCAATTGCACCAGTTGCGGGGCCGCGTAGGCCGCGGCGCCGAACAGTCGTACTGCCTGCTCCTTACCAGTTTCAAACTCAGCACCGAAGGCCGCGAACGCATCCGTACTATGTGCGAAACCAACGACGGATTTGTCATTGCTGAAGTCGATCTGCGCCTCCGCGGCCCTGGCAATATTGAAGGTACCCAGCAAAGTGGTATGCTGCATTTTCGCCTGGCCGATCTGGCCCGCGACGGGCAAATTCTTTCGGCGGCCCGCGACATTGCACTGAATGTACTGGAAAAAGACCCTGCGCTGGCAGCGCCCGAACATGCCCGGCTGAAGCAACACCTGGCCTCGGAAAGCAGGGATGCAAAGGTGTGGAGTCGGATTTCTTAAGCGCTTATCTGCTCACAAACCCCAGCAACCCATCCTCTTTCCACGCATCTGCCATCAACTGAATGCCCACGGGCATGCCATTTTCCGGGTGTTTGCCCGCAGGTACGGAAATAGCAGGAATGCCCGCCAGGTTGGCCAGCACAGTGTAAATATCGGACAGGTACATCGCTACCGGGTCTTCAGATTGCTCGCCGAAGCGGCCCGCCACATCCGGTGCTACAGGCAGCAGAATAAAATCGTATTCCTGAAAAATGGCTCGAATACGGTCTCTAATGACTCGCCGGGCCTGCTGCGCCTTGGTATAATAGGCATCGTAATAGCCGCTACTAAGCACAAAAGTGCCGAGCAAAATACGGCGTTTCACCTCCTCACTAAACCCTTCACTGCGGCTGAGCACATAGGTTTCTTCGAGGTTGCGGGCGTTGGGGCTGCGGTATCCGTAGCGAATGCCATCGTAGCGCGAGAGGTTTGAACTGGCCTCGGCTGTGGTGAGCACGTAATACGCCGGAATAATATAATCGAGCAGATCGAATTCAACAGGCGCCACTTCGTGTCCGGCCGCTTTCAGGTCATCGATATACTGACGCGTAACCGCTCTTACCCCCTTGTCCACACTGTCATTGTCTACTGTTTGCGGGAAATAGGCAATGCGCGCTTTTTCCGGGGCAGGCCATTTTTCAGCGGGCAAAGCCGGCGCCGTGCTGTCGAAATCGTCGGGACCTTGCATCACCTCCAGCAGCAGGGAAATATCGGACGGGTTGTGTGCCAGCACGCCTACCTGATCGAAAGAAGAGCCGTACGCCAGTAGTCCATGCCGTGAAATGCGGCCATAAGTGGGTTTGAAGCCCCAAAGACCACAGAAACCGGCAGGTTGACGCACCGAGCCGCCGGTGTCGGTTCCCAGTGCCGCGATGCACGTATCTACCTGTACCGACACGGCCGCTCCGCCGGATGAACCGCCAGGAATCCGCTCCGGGTCGAGGGCATTGTGTACGGGGCCATATACCGAGTTTTCATTGGTAGAGCCCATGCCGAACTGGTCGCAGTTGGTGCGGCCTATCAAAATGGCATCTTCGGCCAGCAGGCGTTCCACAGCCGTAGCGGAGTACAGCGAGCGAAACCCTTCGAGGATTTTGGCAGCGCCCGTCACTTCGTGCCCGGCATAACATATATTGTCTTTGATGCTGATGACCGCTCCGAATAGCCTGCCCACTGAAGCGGGATTCTCTTCCCATTTTCGGTCAAGCGCATCGGCGCGCTCCAGCGCTTCACCAGCCCATACTTCGACGTAAGCATTAAGCGCCTTGTTGGCTTCCGTATTTTCCAGATAATGTTCTACGATGGATCGGCAAGTGCTGCTGCCCGAACGAATGGCGGCCTGTATATCGCTGATGGAGTTGAATTTCGGCATTTCGGCAAAAAAGAATGTTGCGCGCAAAGGTAGTCAACCTGTATTGTTTTACCCGTCGTAGCAGGATAGGAAACCCGCCAAAAAACTTAACCCTAACTTAAAATGCATTTTTCTTCCATGAGGTACTACCCGCCAGACCTTTGCAGGCGAAAATCTGTACCAAAATCATGAAACGAATTTCAACGCTCCCCCTTGCACTCCTGTGCTTCCTCCCACTTTTCCTTTCTGCTCAAACGGGCGCCATTTCCGGAAAAATCATCGACGCCAAATTGGCGGAAGGCCTGATCGGCGCTTCCATTCGGCTCGATGACGGCGTGGGTGGTGCGGTTACCGACCTCGACGGGTTTTTCACCATCCGCAATGTGGAACCGGGGCAGCATAAAATTACCATCAATTACACGGGTTATCAACCCAAAACCATTGGAGATATTCAGGTAAAATCTTCCGAAACGACTACTGTAGACGTAGCCATGGAAGAACCTTCGGTTGGCGCTACCATTTCCGAAGTGGTGGTAGTGGCCAAGGCCAGCCGCGAAAGCATGAGCGCGCTGACCATCCTGCAAAAAACCAGCCCGGTGATTGCCGACGGTATCAGCGCCGAATCTATCAAACGCACGCCCGACCGCACTACCAGCGATGTAATTCGCCGGGTGAGCGGCGCCAGTATTCAGGACAACAAATTTGCTATTATCCGCGGCTTGAGCGACCGTTACAACATCGCCATGTTGAACGGCGCACTGCTGAGCAGCACCGAACCCGATCGCAAGGCATTTTCGTTCGATCTTTTCCCATCGTCGATGCTCGACAACCTGATGATCATGAAAACGGCCAGCGCTGACCTGCCAGGCGAATTTGCCGGCGGCGCTATCCTGATCAACACGCGCGACATTCCTGACCGCAATTACCTGAGTGTCAATGTCAGCGGTGGCATCAACAATGTGACTACTTTCCAGCCGTATCTGAAAGGCGTGGGTGGGAAAACGGATTGGCTCGGCCTCGACAATGGTACTCGCGCATTGCCACAAGGCTATCCTGCCTCCGATGCCTTCATCAGCGCTACCCGTCAGGAAAAAATCGAATATTCCAAAATGTTCGAAAATGACTGGGCTATCACCGAGGGCAGCAGCGCCCGCCCAAATATGGGTTTCCAACTTTCTGGTGGTGTCGTAAAAGACCTGAATGAAAAAATGCAATTCGGTTCCACATTCGGCATTTCCTACAATAATAGCAACCGCCTGCAAGATGCTGATCGTTATGATTTTGATACACAAAGCCAGTTGTTCGAGTTCAATGACAAACAATTCCGCAACAACGTGCTGTGGGGCGCACTGCTGAACAATTCATTGAAAATCAACAATTTGCATAAAATTTCCGTACAAGGCACCTATTCTACCAATACGGACAACAGCATCACTCAACGCGATGGCAGCGACTTCGAGCAACAGCGCTACATCCGTGCGACCGCTATTGAATACACGGAAAACCACTTGCTTACTACTCGCCTCAGCGGTGAACATTCCCTCACAGAAAGCGGTATTAAACTCAACTGGGGCGGCGGCTACAACCGCAGTTCGCGCAACGTGCCTTCCCTGCGCCGTATGTTTTTCACCAAAAATTTTGATGCGGACGAGACAGAACCTTTCCGTGCTTTTGTGCCCATCCAGGCCGACCCTTTCCGCAGCGGCCGTTTCTACTCCGACCTCAGCGAAGATGTGTACAATGGCAACGCGGATTTCACCCTGCCATTTGCTATCAAAGGACACAAACAGTCGATCAAAATCGGTGGACTGTATCAGAAGAAAGACCGCAGTTTCGATGCCCGCGTGATGGGCTGGACGCGCAAGGCAGCGGGTTTCAACAGCAGCCTCCTGTTGCTGCCGCAAGACCGGATTTTTGCCGACTCGAACATCACCGATCGCGGTTTTGTGATGGGTGAAATCACCAACAAAAGCGATGCCTACCTGGCACATTCGCAATTGAATGCAGCATTTATCCTGTTTGATAACAAAATTGGAGAAAAACTGCGTGCTTCCTGGGGCGTTCGGGTGGAAAACTTCCGCCAGCAGATGAACACCTACGATTACTCGCAAAATGCGGTGAACGTCGACCTCAAATCAACGGACTGGCTGCCGTCGATCAACCTGACCTACGCATTTAACGACAAACACCAGGTTCGCCTGTCGGCCTCGCAAACGGTCACACGCCCGGAATTCCGGGAACTGTCGCCGTTCGCCTTCTACGATTTTTACCTGAATGCTGGTATCATCGGCAACCCGGAACTGACGCGCGGTACCATCAAAAATTTCGACCTGCGCTACGAAATGTACCCTGGCCAAAACCAGTTGTTCAGCGCCAGTGTGTTTTATAAAAAATTCGACAACCCTATCGAATTCACCTTCAGCAGCCAGGGTGCAGGTACGCGTACTTTCACCTACCAAAACGTACCCGGCGCTACCAACTACGGTGCTGAACTGGAAATTCGCAAAAACCTGGCATTCATTGACGAGCGCCTCGACAACCTGACCATTTTTGCCAACGGCGCCTTGATCCGCTCTACGATCGACCTGTCGAATACCGCTTCGTACGACACGACCCGTGCGCTGCAAGGCCAGTCGCCGTACATCATCAATGCAGGTGTTACCTGGACCCTGCCTGACTGGGGCCTGGCTACCACGCTGGTGTACAACGTGATCGGCGACCGCGTAGCCCAGGTCGGTACCACGGGTTATGCCGATGTGTACGAACGCCATCGCAACCTGCTGGATTTCCAGTTGAGCAAACGTTTCGGCGACCGTGGCGAAGTAAAACTGACCTGGAGCGACATCCTGCGCCCTTACTTCCTGTACTACCAGGACAACGACTCCAACCACCGCTACAACGAAGACAAGGATAATATCATGCAGCGTATCAACTACGGCAGCACGGTGACGCTGAGCGTGGGGTACAGGCTGTAGCGTTATCGGTTATCTGTTATTGGTTATCAGGGCAGTTAAGGGTTTATGATCACCTATGATTGGCCACTCCATCAGTGATACCAAATTATTCGAAGAAATAAACCCTTACCTGCCCTGATAACCAATAACAGATAACTGATAACCATCAAAGAATTTGGATACAGATTTCAGTAGTTTAAAGGTTAGGAATTTTAACTACGGAGGCCCGGGCGACGAAAGTTGTCCGGGTTTTTTTAGAGGTGAGAGGGTGAGAGAGTGAGAGATGTGAGAGGGTGAGAGATGTGAGAGGGTGAGAGATGTGAGAGAGGTGAGAGAGTGAGAGATGTGAGAGAGTGAGAGTTCGTAGAGTTGACCGCTTTTGATTGGCATGTTGATTCTATAACGGAGCGGTACACTCTACGGACTCTCACATCTCTCACCCTCTCACTCTCTCACTCTCTCACTCTCTCTCTATCTTTACGCATGCTTCCTTTCGAAATCCTCTACGACGACCCTCACATCATAGCCATCAACAAACCGCCGGGTATACTCGTACACCGAAGCCGACTGAGCGAAGACAGGGTGTTTGTGTTGCAATTGCTGCGCGACCAGATCGGGCAAAGGCTTTTTCCAGCGCACCGCCTCGACCGCGCCACTTCAGGCGTATTGTTGTTTGGGAAATCGGCAGAATCGGCAGCAGCGCTGGGGCTGCAGTTTATGGACAAATCGCTCGAAAAAAAATACCTGGCCATCGTGCGCGGGTTTGTACCCGAACAGGACACCATCGACTACCCACTGGCCGACGAAGAATCGGGAAAGGGGCTGGTAGATGCCGTGACGCATTTCAAACGCCTTGAGCAAGTTACCTGCGATATGGCCATTGGCCTGCGCTACCCTACCGCCCGTTTTTCGCGGGTGGAAATCACGCCGGAAACAGGGCGCAGGCACCAGATCCGCAAACATTTTGCCCATTTGCGGCACCCGATCATCGGCGACCCGCGCCACGGCGATGTAAAGCACAACAAATATTTCCGTGAACAATTTGGTATCACCCGCTTGTTGTTGCATGCACAGCAGTTGACCGTGCGGCATCCGGACACCGGCGCGCTGCTCGTGCTGGAAGCAGCACCGGATGCGGAGTTTTTGCGGGCGCAGCACCTGATTTTTGGCAGTTAGTATACTTTGCCTCTTGCCGCTTGTATTTTTGCCCTTTGATGTATAAAACATGGCCGTAAAAACATTTTTCTGTATCGACGCCCACACCTGCGGCAATCCGGTGCGGCTCGTTGCCGGAGGTGGCCCTTTGCTGGAAGGCGCCAACATGAGCGAAAAACGCCAGCATTTTTTGCAGGAATACGACTGGATTCGGCGCGGACTCATGTTCGAACCGCGCGGACACGACATGATGAGCGGCAGCATTCTGTATCCGCCGCACGACCCTGCCAACGATATTGCAGTGTTGTTCATAGAAACCAGCGGCTGCCTGCCCATGTGCGGCCACGGACTGATCGGCACCGTCACCATTGCCATCGAACAAGGCCTGGTGGCGCCCGCTGAACCCGGGCGGTTGCGCGTGGAAACGCCTGCAGGTTTGATAGATGTTCGGTATGTGCAGGACGGGAAAAAGGTAAAATCCGTGCGGCTGACCAACATTGCAGCATATCTGGCTGCCGAAAAAATAACTGTGGAATGCCCCGATTTGGGCCTTTTGCAGGTAGATGTGGCATATGGCGGTAATTTTTACGCCATTGTTGATCCACAGCCGAATTTTCAGGGTTTGCAACATTACCGGGCCGAGCAACTGATCGCATGGAGCCGTGCAATGCGCGAACGCATCAATGAACACCATTCGTTTGTGCATCCCGATAACGCTACGATCCGGGGTTTGAGCCACATTTTGTGGACAGGCGAGCCGTTGGATGCCAGTTCGACCGCCAGGAATGCCGTTTTTTATGGCGACAAAGCCATTGATCGCTCTCCTTGCGGTACGGGTACCAGTGCTCGTATGGCGCAATGGTACGCACAGGGACGACTCCGCCCCGGGCAGGAGTTTGTACACGAAAGCATCATTGGTTCCCGTTTTATCGGCCGCATCGAAGAAGAAACCAGCGTAGCAGGCAATCCCGCTATCAGGCCGTCCATAGAAGGCTGGGCCATGGTAACCGGATACAACACCATTATTCTGGACGACGACGACCCGTATGTACACGGGTTTCAGGTTATTTAAATGAAAAAAACATGACGCAGGTACAGGCTTTTGAATTCAGTCCTTTTGCAGAAAACACCTACGTGGTGTACGACGACACAGGCGAATGCGCCATTTTCGATCCCGGCTGTTTTACGGAAGCAGAACGACAAACGCTGGCAGGTTTTATCCGGGATAAAAACTTGCGGCCCGTACGACTCATCAATACCCATTGCCACCTCGACCATGTATTCGGCAATGCCTTCGCAGCGCGCACCTGGGGTCTGACGCTGGAAGCCCACGCCGAGGAAGTTTTTTTCCTCGAACGGTTTCCCATGACCTGCCAGATGTATGGCATCGTCGGAGCGGAAGAATCGCCCATGCCGGGGAAGTTTTTGCAAGGCGGCGATACAGTGCAATTTGGCAATACCCGTTTAGACATTCTTTTTACGCCGGGGCATTCACCTGCAAGCCTGTCGTTTTACTGCAAGGAAGCCGAATTCGTGCTGGCAGGCGATGTGCTTTTTATGCAAAGTATAGGCCGTACCGATCTGCCCGGGGGAAATATGGACACTTTGTTGCAAAGTATTCGAAGTCAACTATTTACATTGCCTGACCACACAGTCGTGTATCCGGGTCATGGCCCTGCCACAACCATCCGGCACGAAAAAGAGTACAACCCTTTTTTATAAGAATTGTATAGATTTGATCCTGCTGCAACGGTTCTTATCCCGACATGAATTATTTACCCGCATACCGGCTCAAAATTTACCGCGACTTCAAAGCCATTGAAGCGGTGGATTTTCATGGTATTGTGCGGTATTACGAACGTTTCGAGCAGGACATTCATCAACTCGATTTCGAGGAATATTTCGACTGCCTGGCGTCCTACACCCAGGCTTTGTACGAGATAGGCGACTATCGCAAGCACCTGGTTATGTGCGATTTTCTGCTGGAAACCATCATCATCCAGAATGTGGAATCCTGGGGCGGCGAAGACCTTTACACCAAAACCTTGCTGGCAAAAGCCACTTCGCAGTACTACGAACAGGAGTACAAATCAGCCGAGCGCATCTTGAAGGAATTGGTCAAAATTGCTCCGGAAAACACCGTTTTAGCACAAAAACTATGGGAAAAATGCCTGTTGCGCCAAAAACCAAACTGGCTCATGCGCATACGTGCGCTGGGAGTGGGCATATTGCTGTTTACGGCCCTGTTCATTGCGGTTGAAATATTTGTAGTAGCCCCCTTTTTCAGCGAATACCATGCACGGGTGCAACTGGCTCATAATGTACTGCTTGTGCTGGGCTTACTCATTTTGTTTGCCGGAGAACTTCGACATGTCTGGATTTGTCATCATACTGTGAAATGTTTTGTGCAGCGCACTCGGCAAAAAAAATCCGCCTGAACACCGACCCCTTCACCTGACACAATTATGGATATCAAAGAACGTATACTGGAACTTGCCCGCCAATACCACCCCTACAGCATCGAGCAGCGCCGATACCTGCACCAGCACCCGGAATTGTCGTTTGAGGAAGTGCAAACCAGCCGGTACATTGCCTCGCAATTGCGCGATGCAGGCATAGAACATCGGCAAGGCGTGGGCGGCCACGGTATTGTGGCGCTCGTAAAAGGTCGTCAGCCCCATAAACGCGTCGTTGCATTGCGCGCCGATATGGATGCGCTGCCCATAGAAGAAGCCAACAATGTGCCCTATAAAAGTCTGAACAATGGCGTCATGCACGCCTGCGGGCACGATGTGCATTCCGCATCCCTGCTGGGTGTGGCGCGTATTCTGCACGACCTGCGCGACACATTCGAAGGTACCATCAAATGCATTTTTCAGCCCGGCGAAGAACGGCTACCCGGCGGCGCATCCATTATGATCAAAGACGGCGTGCTGGAGAAACCTAAACCTGCAAGCATTTTTGCCCAGCACGTACACCCGCCACTGCGCGCAGGCATGGTTGGTTTCCGGCCGGGGATGTACATGGCCTCTTCCGACGAATTGTTTGTCACGGTAAAAGGAAAAGGTGGACACGGCGCCATGCCACACGAATGCATCGACCCGATCGTCATCACATCCCAGATCGTGCTGTCGCTCCAGCAAATTATCAGCCGGTACTGTGATCCTGCCATTCCGGCAGTGCTGACGTTTGGCAAGATCAATTCCACCGGCGGCGCCACCAACGTCATTCCCAATGAGGTGAAAATGGAAGGCACTTTCCGCACCATGAACGAAAAATGGCGCAACGAAGCCCACAAACGCATGAAAAAAATGGCGGAAAGCATCGCCAAAAGCATGGGCGGCGCCTGTGAATTCAATATTGTCCGCGGTTATCCGGTATTGCACAACCATCCGGAATTGACTGCCCGCGCCCAAAAATGGGCGATTGAACTGTTGGGCAAAGACCGCGTGGTCGACTTGCCACTCCGTATGACGTCCGAAGATTTTTCCTACTTCGCACAAGCCATGCCCGCCTGTTTTTATCGCCTTGGTACCAGCAACCCGGAACGCGGCATCCAGTCGGCCCTGCATACCAGCACCTTCGATATTGATGAAAAAGCACTGGAAACGGGGCTGGGGCTGATGAGTTGGATAGCCTTTCAAGAGGTGAGAGGTGAGAGGTGAGAGAGAGTGAGAGAGTGAGAGAGTGAGAGGCGTAGAGTGTACCGCTTCGCTCTTAAATTTCTAGGCCACGAAAACAACTATTTTATGGGTAAAGGTCCCCTCTGTGCCTCTCACATCTCTCACTCTCTCACATCTCTCACTCTCTCACTCTCTCACATCTCTCACTCTCTCACACCTCTCACTCTCTCACATCTCTCACTCTCTCACATCTCTCACTCTCTCTCACCTCTCACCTCTAAAATCCCTGCCCACACCAACCACGCCACACGCCCATCGTGCCAGAAGTTGTTAAAAAAGGCATGGATAAAAAAAGTCAGCAAGCCGAACGTGGCCGCCAGTGCAGTCCATCGATGCATTGGTGTGTGGGCCGATAGCCCGGAACGAATACCCGTGAAAATAGCGAGCATAGCGAACAAGGCCAGCCACAACAAACCTGGCCACCCCGTTTCGGCCAGCGCCTGCAAATATTCCGAATGTGCGCCACCACCCCGCCCCATCTGATCGGGCCGCAAGTCACGGGCAGGATCTGTAATACTAATACGTGTCATTTCTTCCGGCCGTTGAAAAGGCAGGTATTGAAACTGAAAGGTTCCGGGGCCAAACCCCGTGAACGGTCGCTGTGCTGCCATGCGCCAGGCACAGGAATACCGATTGAGTCGTTCGAGCGATGAAATATCGTTGGCCAGTTTTGCTTTAAAAAATGGCCAGATAGCGATGATTACCAGCAATCCAATGAGAAATGTTGCTCCAACATGTGCTCTTTTTTTAAAAAACACGATGGGCGCCATGCTTCCCAGGGCCAGTACCAGGGAAAGCCATGCGGCCCTGCAAGCAGCAAAAATCAGTGCAGAAGTAAACAAGGCTGTGAAAAACAAGGCTGTACGTGGCCTGAATACGATCCACGCAATGGGTAATAACATCACCAGCACGGCGCTGTACAGGGTATGATCGGGGAAAAAAGGCAACGTGGCGAGCATGGATTGGTCGGCCCGAAATTGGTAGAACGCATGATGCACCATCACAAAAACTGCTATGCCCGCCATGGAAACGCTGAACAACAACAGCAGGTAGGGTCGCCACCTGCGAAAAACCGCCAGCCCGACAAAAAACACAAAAAACTGTCCGGTTTCTACCACCCAGTATTTTAGCGAAACCAGCGGCATGGAAGAAAAGAACACGCTTATGCTCAGCCACAACCACCAACCCAGCGCTATCCCGGAAATGCCGTTTAGGGGAAAAAACGATTTCCATGCGCCTGCATTTTTCAACAGGTGCCAGGCCAGGCCAATACCCGCGGCAAGTGTGAGCGCTTCCGATGGCAGCCGGATGCAGCCACTGTTGCCCAGGTGCATTTCCATCGACCAAGGCATCAAAAACACCAGACAGGCATACAGGGAAAACAACCAGCCCCGGGCTGTCCAGCCTATCACAGGCGTTTGGGAAAGGCTTGCCCACGGGTTTACTGATTTGTCATAGTAAACTGACAGAGCAGCGACCAACTTTTTTAATCGTTTCTTCATCTTGAATGCATTCATTCTTACAAATGCCTGTCATTGATCAAATAACGCAAATTTGAGCCGTTTTTGCCCCGAAACACACCCCTAACCCCTGTTGAACAAAATGACCACATCTTTCAATTTTTATTGAAAAATATTTTTTTGTAGATTTTGTCAAAATAGTTTAAAAACTTGGTTATCAATTATTTACAATAAAATAACGTGTTTCAACATTTAATTTTGCTAAAAATTAGCATTTTTTTGTTGAACCAACATTTGGATTGAGTTAAACAAGTTTGTAACTTTGAGGCATCAAATTAAATAAACAAGGAGGCAGCCATGACACCCATGGAATTCAATACCAAACTGAATACGTTGACGACGCTACTACACTCCTTCGCCTATAACCTGACGAAGAATGTGGAGGATGCCAAGGACTTGTATCAGGAGACTGCTTATCGCGCATTGTTCAACCGCGATAAGTTCCAGCCGGACACCAACTTTAAAGCGTGGATGTTTACGATTATGAAAAACATCTTCATCAACAACTACCGCAAAAAAGTTAAGTCCAACACGATTCTCGATACCACTGACAACCAGTACTACCTCAATTCCGGCAGCCATGCTACCAACAATGCAGCGGAAGGCGGAATTATGCTGAAAGAACTGAATGCCATGGTATCTTCACTCGACGACAGTATTCGCGTACCGTTCTTGATGCATTTTGAGGGTTTTAAATACCAGGAAATTGCAGATGAACTGGAACTGCCGCTGGGCACCGTAAAAAGCCGGATCTTTTTCGCCCGCAAGGAACTGAAAGACAAGATCCTGTCGAACTATGGTTTCCATCCGAACTAAGATTCCACAGATGCGCATACCACGATCCCGAATTTTTCAATCATGAAAAATTCGGGATTTTTTTTGAGAAGGTTGATGGGGTTGATAAAGTTGATAAGGGTTGATGAGGGTTGATGAGGGTTGATATTTAACGGCTCGGGTAGGAACATTTTACACTTCATCGAGCCGTTAAATATCAACCCTTATCAACCCTCATCAACCCTCATCAACACTTATCAACTCTATCAACCTCACCAACCCCCATCATCACAGACTCCTCGTCCGCCCGCCATCCACCGGCAAATTGACACCATTGATATACGATGCGGCCGGGCTGGCCAAAAATGCTACGGCTGCCGCCACCTCGGCAGGCGCCGCAAAACGCCGGGCCGGTACATGGCTTTTAAATTGTTGTTCTACAGCCTCTTGTGAAAGCCCGGAGGCGGCTGCGCGTTTTTCTATAATTTCCGTGAGTCGGCCCGTAAGCGTATAGCCAGGCAGCACATTATTCACCGTGATGCCGTACTGCGCCGTTTCATTCGCCCAGGTTTTGGCCCAGCCGGCCACTGCCCAGCGCGTGGTGTTGGATACGCCCAGGTTGTCGAGCGGCTCTTTTACCGATGTGCTGATGATGTTGACGATGCGGCCGAATCCCGCTTTTTTCATGCCAGGCAATACCGCCTGCGCCAACAAGTGGTTGCACAAGAGGTGATTGTGCCAGGCCTGCACAAATGCCGCTTCTGCCGCCTCGGTAATAGGCCCTCCCGGCGGACCGCCGGTATTGTTCACCAGGATGTGTATTTCCTGCTGTGTGAGCAATGCCTGTACTTTCTGCTGCAAATCGGCACTGTCCGAAAAATCGACCACCAGATAGCCGTGTGTTTGGCCCTGACTGGTGTCGAGTGCCTGTACGGCCTCTTTCAGTGCCGTTTCCGTACGCGCCATAAGGGTTACGTTGGCGCCAAGCGCCGCCAGTTCGAGGGCTACCGCCCGGCCGATGCCTGCACTGGCGCCACCGACGAGGGCATTTTTTTGTAGTAGAGATAGGTTCATAACTTTCGTGAGTCCTGAGTCGTGAGTCCTGAGTCGTAAGTCCTGAGTCCTGAGTCCGTAGAGTACACGTGATTACCCTTCAATCCCTTTTTATTAAAGCCAATAGTAATCAGGTGTACTCTACGGACTCAGGACCTACGACTCAGGACTTCAAAATAAGTTTTAGCACATGTTCCATTCGTTCCACTGCCTTCGAAAAATCCTGATCGCGGGATTGTAGCCTGCGGCCTTTGAAAATCGTTTCATGTTTCAAGGCATCGGAAACATCGAAAAGACATTCACCGATAGAAGCGGAGGGTTCGGAAAAAGAAAAAACATTGGCGCCGACCCCTCTTTTGAGCAAGTCGATCAGAAACGCAAGTTCAAGTACCTTGATCTCTTGCTGCGCCGTTTCGAGTGCCTGTGCCAGCACAGGGGCATCTTGCGGCAGGGATGTGAGGTGTTGTACTTCCGGTGCGCGCCGAATACGTTCGGTCAGGTAAAAGCGTATTTGGCGGCGAACATCCGGAAAAGCCTGCGTTTTTGTTTTCAGGTCGGCCACGAAAGCCTGCGCATCCGACAAAAATACAGCCGCAAATATCTCTTCCTTATTTTTAAAGTAGTAGTAAAGACTGGCTTTGTTGAGGCCTGCACGGCGGCCAATATCGTCGAGCGTGGTTTTATCAAAGCCATACCGGGCAAAACACTCGCTTCCAGCGTGCAAAATAAGGTCCTTCTTCGGGTTGTTTTTCATAACGTGGGTTTACCTCAAATTTCTTGTATTTTTAAAACAAGGTCAAAGATAATTTGAAAACCCATGTTGAAACAGCATTTTCGCTCGGTATATCGACGTGCAGGCGACACTTTTGTAAGGTATTGTCCAAAAAATCTGTTCCGATCCGCAAACATTCGTTTCTTCCATTGTTCTATGCCGCAGGAGCGGCTTGGTCGATCTAACAATTCAGGCAGTTTTACAAACTTTTGTATTGGAACTCCTTCGAATTTCATGCGTAAATCAACTACATTTGCCGACTTTTTAATGAATTTCATTCCACCTGTTGAATCGCAGATTTTTTCGGTGTATGTAAAATGGCCGTTGGCAAAATTTGGGATTCAATCATTATTTTGTTTGAAAGATGATCTTTGACCTGAAAATGATCCGGGAGTTCTACAACAACCTCCCCGCCCGTGTAGACGAAGCGAAAGCGAAGCTCAAACGCCCGCTTACGCTGTCTGAAAAAATCCTCTTCGCACACTTGCACCCCGACAATCCGCTGGCCGATTACCAGCGCGGATCGGATTATGTGTTTTTTCAGGTAGACCGTGTAGCCATGCAGGATGCAACGGCCCAAATGGCCCTGCTTCAGTTCATGACTTGCGGCCGCAAGAAAGTGGCTGTTCCCAGCACCGTTCACTGCGACCACCTGATCACTGCCGAAGTAGGCGCTGAAAAAGACATGGTAGTGGCCCTGAATAAAAACAAGGAGGTTTTCGATTTTCTGTCTACTGTTTCCCAGAAATACGGCATCGGATTCTGGAAGCCGGGCGCAGGTATCATTCACCAGATCGTACTTGAAAATTACGCTTTCCCGGGCGGTATGATGATCGGTACCGACTCGCACACCGTGAACGCTGGCGGCCTCGGCATGGTAGCCATCGGTGTTGGCGGCGCTGATGCCGTAGACGCCATGAGTGGCATGGCATGGGAACTGCAAATGCCGAAACTGATCGGTGTAAAACTCACTGGCAAACTGCGCGGCTGGGCATCTCCTAAAGACGTCATCCTGAAAGTAGCAGGTATTCTGACCGTAAAAGGCGGAACTGGCGCGATTGTGGAATATTTTGGCCCTGGCGCACAAAGCATGAGTGCTACCGGCAAAGGCACCATTTGCAACATGGGTGCTGAAATCGGCGCCACCACGTCCACTTTCGGCTACGACAAAAGCATGGCGCGCTACCTGAAAGCCACCGGCCGCAGCAAAGTGGCCAATATGGCCAACAAAGTAGCCTCCTACCTCACCGGCGACGCCGAGTGCTATGCCAATCCGGAAAAATACTTCGATCAGGTCATCGAAATCGACCTGTCGAAACTGGAGCCGCACATCAACGGGCCATTTACGCCCGACCTGGCATGGCCGCTGTCCAAATTTGCCGCTGCCGTTAAGAAAAACAAGTATCCCGTGAAACTGGAAGTAGGCCTTATCGGTTCCTGCACCAACTCCAGTTATGAAGACCTCACCCGCGCGGCTTCCGTAGCGCGCCAGGCACGCGAGAAAAACCTCGAGGTAAAAGCGGAGTTTACCATCACGCCGGGCTCCGAACTGATTCGCTACACTGCCAACCGCGACGGATTGCTCGATGATTTCAACAACATCGGCGGCGTGGTCATGGCCAACGCCTGCGGGCCCTGCATCGGTCAGTGGGCACGCCACATGGACGACATGAAGCGCCCGAACTCGATCATGACCTCGTTCAACCGCAACTTTACCAGCCGCAACGACGGCAACCCGAATACGCACGCATTCGTGGCTTCGCCCGAAATCGTGACAGCATTTGCCATCGCTGGCGACCTTACTTTCAACCCGAAAAAAGGCTTGCTGATCAACCGCAAAGGCGAATCCGTAAAACTCGATCCGCCGAAAGGCATCGAACTGCCAAAGGCAGGTTTCGCCGTAGAAGATGCCGGCTACATCGCTCCGGCCAAAGGCGCTATCAAAGTGGCCGTTGATAAAAATTCCGAGCGCCTGCAACTGCTCAAGCCGTTCAAACCAATCGAGAACGAGGAACTGCAGAACATGCGCGTGCTGATCAAGGTAAAAGGCAAATGCACCACCGACCACATTTCGATGGCGGGCCCATGGCTGAAATACCGCGGTCACCTGGAAAACATTTCCAACAACTGCTATATCGGCGCTGAAAACGCTTTCAACGGCGAACGCAACAAGGTGCTCAACTATGCTTCCGGCCAGTACATGGAAGTGCCCGCATCGGCACGCCTGTATCAGAAAAAAGGCATCGGAACCATCATTTTCGGCGAAGAAAACCTGGGTGAAGGCTCCAGCCGCGAACACGCTGCCATGGAACCGCGCTACCTGGGTGTGAAAGCCGTGGTGGTGAAATCTTTCGCGCGCATCCACCAGACCAACCTGAAAAAACAGGGTATGCTGGCACTGACATTCGCTAACCCGGCCGACTACGACAAAGTGCGTCAGGACGACCAGGTGAGCATCCTGGGTTTCCAGTCGTTCGCTCCGGGCCGTCAACTGACCATCGTGCTGCACCACAGCGACGGCACGCAGGAGCAGTTCCCGGTGAACCACAGTTACAACGACCAACAGATCGAATGGGTACAGGCCGGCTCGGCACTGAACAAAATCCGCAAGGACTTTGGCGTGAAATAAGCCGCTCCCTTACTCGATTTGAATAAATGAATAGTCCCGAATGCCTGAAGAGGTGTTCGGGATTTTTTTATGCCCCAATGGTGCAGGCTCAAGAAGTTTATTCGATTTTAGCGGCCTGTAAAACACCGACAACGGATCACAGTCAACCAATATCAAAAAAGATGAAACAAAAAATACGCATGGGCATGGTCGGCGGTGGCGCTGGCGCCTTTATCGGCGGCGTACACCGCATGGCAGCAGCCATCGACGGCGAAATCGAACTCGTATGCGGCGCTTTCAGCAGCGACCCCGAACGCTCCCGTGCTTCGGGTGCACAACTGAGCCTGCCCCCCGAACGCTGCTATGGCACGTTTCAGGAAATGATCAAAGCCGAAAAAAGGCTTAAACCTGAAAAACGCATGCAGTTTGTCAGCATCGTAACGCCCAACCACGTGCACTTCGCACCGGCGAAAATGGCCCTTGAAAACGGTTTCCACGTCATTTGCGACAAACCGCTGGCGTTTAACATGAAAGAAGCGCTGGCACTGGAAAAACTGGTGGAAAAAACCGGGCTCATCTTTGCCCTCACCCACAATTACACGGGCTACCCCATGGTGAAACAGGCCCGCCAGATGATTCGCCACGGCGAACTGGGCAAAATCCGCAAAGTGGTAGTCGAGTACCCGCAAGGCTGGCTCAGCACCAAAGCCGAAGACACTGGCTCCAAACAGGCCGCATGGCGCACCGATCCGCAGCGCAGCGGCATTGCCGGCGCCATGGGCGACATCGGCACCCACGCCGAAAACCTGGCAGAGTACATCACCGGACTGCACATCACCGAACTCTGTGCCGACATCAGCACTTTTGTGCCGGGCCGCCTGCTCGACGACGATGGCAACGTACTGCTGCATTTCAACAACGGCGCAAAAGGCATCCTGCACGCAAGCCAGATTTCCGCCGGTGAAGAAAACAACCTCAACATCCGTGTGTACGGCGAAAAAGGCGGCCTGGAATGGCGGCAAATGGAACCTAATACACTGATTGTCAAGTGGCTGGACAAACAAACGCAGGTTTTCCGCACGGGCATTGCGCCGCTCTATCCGGAATCGCTGGCGCATACGCGTATTCCCGGCGGGCACCCGGAAGGCTACCTGGAGGCCTTTGCAAATATCTATCGCAACTTTGCTTTCTGTGTTCGCGCCCGCATGGAAGGCAAAGAACCCGATCCGATGTACACAGATTTTCCTAGTGTACAGGATGGCGTGCGGGGCATGAAATTTATTGAAAAGGTGATCGCCAGCGGAAAGAGCAAGAGCAAGTGGGTGGCGATGTGATTCGAATATGAGTCATCCGGGATTTTTGGAGAAACATAAAACATCCCGAATTTTGGCCAAAGCCAGGGTTCGGAATCTTGTTTTTTGGAGCCTGTTTCCTGTAGATTTACCGCAGAGTAATTTCCCGCAGAACTCGCAGATTTACCCGCAGAACTCGCAGAACGTAGCGTACACCTACTTCTTCATATCGAGTACACGGTGTACTCTACGTTCTGCGAGTTCTGCGGGTAAATCTGCGAGTTCTGCGGGAAATTACTCTACGGTAAATCTGCAGCAAATTACTCTAAGTGATCAGTTTGGGGCAGGAAAAATTCCGAACCAAAATTGGGGATGTCTCATGTTTCTCAAAAAAATCGGAATGGCTTATATTATTTTCCACTACCCAAGATACTTCTTCAAGCGTTCCAGCCCATCTGCCAGCAAAACCCTCGGGCATGCAATATTGATCCGCATAAATCCTTCTCCATTGGCGCCGTACATGGTGCCCGGATTGATCCACAACTGCTGTTCCTTCAGCAGCGCATTGGAAATGTCCTTGCTCGATTTTTTCAGCGCCGAAACATCTATCCACACCAGGTAAGTAGCCTCCAGGGGCGTTACCTTGAAAAAAGGAAGATGTTGGGCCACAAATTCACGAAGGAACAGGTAATTTTCGAACAGGTAGGTTTTCAGTTCCTGCATCCATGCTTCCCCTTCGTTGTAGGCGGCTATCAGGGCATCGGTAGCGAAGGGGCTCAGAAACAATTGACCCTGTGCGTGCAGCGTGTGCTCGATTTGTTTTTTCAGATCGGGATTTACACTGATCAGGTACGCCACCTGCAGGCCGGCCATGTTGAATGTTTTACTGGTTGACGAGCAGGTAATGGATTTTGACTGAAAATCGGGCCCCAGCGAAGCAAAGGGCACGTGATAAAAGTCCTCAAACACCAGATCCGAGTGGATTTCATCGGCAATTACCAGAACGTTGTGCCGATTGCAAATTTCACCCATCCGAAGCAGTTCTTCCCGCGTCCACACCCTGCCCACGGGGTTGTGCGGGCTGCACAGCAGGAATACTTTCACATCCGGGTCGCTCGCTTTTTGCTCCAGGTCGTCGAAATCGATGCTGTAACGGCCGTTGTCGTGCATCAGGTCGTTGGCCACCACCTCACAGCCGCTATCCTCGATGGCCATAAAAAAGTGGTTGTAGCCAGGCGATTGTAACAATACCTTTTCACCGGGTTTGGCAAAGGTTTGAATGACGGTGGAAAGCGCCGTCAGAATACTCGGCACCGGCACGATCCAGTCTTTTTCGAGGGAAAATCCGTGGTGTCGCTGCCACCAGCCCTGTATGGCTTCGTAAAATGCCGCCGGTGTGAGCGGGTATCCAAATACACCCTGTTGCGCGCGCTTTTCGAGGGCTTTTACCACACAGGGCGGCGAGCGAAAATCCATATCGGCCACCCACATGGGCAATACGTCGGGACCGGCCAGATCCCATTTGACGGAATCGGTATTGCGGCGCGGGATGATTTCGTCGAAGTTGTGTGTCATGGCGGGCGGATTGAACCTCGGCAGCGCTTGAAGCGCTGCCGAGGTTGGTTAAACGAAAAAGGCCCAACTTTCGTTGAGCCTTTTTGCGGACTGGACGGGACTCGAACCCGCGACCTCCGCCGTGACAGGGCGGCATTCTAACCGACTGAACTACCAATCCAGCGCTTCATTTCTAAAGCGGGGCAAAGATAAGCGCACAAATTTTGGATCAACAAATTTTTCAGAATAAATTTTTAAAAAAAATGCTGGGCATACAGACGGCACAAAATCAGCCGCCCACACCATACCTTTGCACTCCCCGGGAAGCGCGATGATACCAAAGGCCTCCTTCGAAGGGCGCCGGTTAGAACCAATTTAAAAGACATCCACTGCCATGGCTATGACCTTCATGGATTTTGAAAAACCCCTGGAAGCGCTATACGAACAACTCGAAAAGTTGAAAGAAGTAGGCGAAAAAGGGGAACTGGACGTGAGCGAGATGCTCCACGAACTGGAAAACAAGATCACTGCCAAACGCAAAGAAATTTATGCCAACCTCACCGGCTGGCAAAAAGTACAACTCTCCCGCCACCCGGAGCGCCCTTACACATTGTACTATATCAATACGATGTGTCAGAAATTTGTGGAACTCCACGGCGACCGCTATGCCGGCGACGACCACGCCATCGTGGGTGGCCTGGCCAGCCTCGACGGACAAACAGTGATGATCATCGGGCAGCAAAAAGGCGTGAATACCAAAATGCGCCAGTACCGCAACTTCGGTATGGCCAACCCCGAGGGCTACCGCAAGGCCCTGCGCCTGATGAAAATGGCCGAACGTTTCGGATTTCCGGTGATCACCCTGATCGACACGCCGGGTGCATTCCCGGGCCTGGAGGCCGAACAACGCGGCCAGGCGGAAGCCATCGCCCGCAATTTGTTTGAAATGGCGCAACTGCGCGTGCCCATCCTCTGCTACATCATTGGAGAAGGCGCCTCGGGCGGTGCACTGGGCATTGGTCTGGGCGACAAGGTGTTTATGCTCGAACACACCTGGTATTCGGTTATTTCACCTGAAAACTGCTCCACCATCCTCTGGCACTCCTGGGATTACAAGGAACAAGCCGCCGAGGCCCTGAAACTGGATGCGGAAAACATGCTCCATTTCGGCCTCATCGACGGTATTGTAAAAGAACCGCTGGGCGGCGGACACAACGCGCCGGAAGAAATGGCCAATACCCTGAAAAACCATATTCAAACGGAACTGGCCAAAATCATCGATCAGGACCCCGACGAACGCATTATGACCCGTATTGAAAAATACAGCAAAATGGGGCACTATGCACGCGCCGAACCGATTGTGGAAGAACCGGCATCTGGCAAACGCAAAAAAGCCTGATCCAAATGCGGCGCTGAAATGGGTTCGTACCATCTGCGCGCTGCCGCCAACACATCCCCATCACGCGAATAATATTCAACCATGCTGGAACAAATTCGCAGTGCCTTGTTTAAAAAAAATCTCCGGGGGGCTTTGTCATCACACAAACGCCAGCGCAAAAGCCATACCCTGGAAAGCGCACGTACGATAAGCATCTTGTTTGACGCCACACAGCCCAAACACCGCGACGAAACCCTAGAATTTGCTAAAAATCTGGAGAAAAAGGGCAAAAAAGTAACCCTGCTGGGGTATGTAAAAACCAAACAGCCCCCTACCGACCTGCCATTTAATTTCTTTTTCCAAAAAGAACTCTCCTGGATCGGTGTGCCAAAAAGTGAAAAAGCCCTCGCTTTCGCCAAAGAAAAATCCGACCTGCTCCTGTGTTTTAATCCTGCCGACGAAGCGCCGCTGGCCTGGCTGGCCGTGCCGGCGCAAGCCGCCATGAAAATTGGTTTTGCTACCGCTTATGCCAACGATTTCGACATGATGCTCGAAATCCCTGCCGAAAAAGGAATCAGGTATTTTACCGAACAATTGCATCAGTATCTGGACAAAATTGTGCTTTCCACAAAATGAATCTGATCGAACGACTACGGGGAACCGGCGTGGCGCTGGTCACTCCTTTCAAAAATAACGGCGATATCGACTGGGAAGACCTCGAGCGCATCATCGAACACGTCATCACTGGTGGCGTGGAATTTCTGGTCAGCCTGGGCACTACGGGCGAGTCCGTCACGCTGTCGGACGAAGAGCACCGCCAGATTCTCGATTTCACCATCAAGGTCAACCGCGGCCGTGTGCCGCTGGTAGCCGGTGTATTCGGCAGCAACAATACCCGCGCACTCGTGGAAAAAGTGCGCAACTTCAATTTCGATGGCATCGATGCCCTGTTGTCGAGCAATCCATCGTACAGCAAACCCGGACAGGAAGGTATTTTCCAGCACTATATGGCGCTTGCAGAAGAATCGCCCCGCCCAATCATCATTTACAACGTGCCCAGCCGCACCGCGTCGAATATGACGGCCGAAACGACCTTGCGCCTCGCCAATGCCAGCGAAAAATTCATCGGCATCAAGGAAGCCTCCGACGATATTTATCAGGTGATCAAAATCCTGAAAGGAAGGCCCAAAAACTTCCTGATGCTCAGCGGCGACGACTTTATTACCCTGCCACTGATTGCAGTAGGTGGCGATGGCGTTATTTCCGTCATTGCCAATGCCACGCCCAAACCTTTCAGCGACATGGTGCGAGCGGCCCTGCGCCAGGACATTGCTACGGCACAGAAACTCAATTTTAAATTCCTCGAACTTTACAAACTGCTTTTCCTGGAAGGCAATCCCGTCGGCGTAAAAGCCGCCATGGAATTACAAGGCCTTTGTAGCCGCGATGTGCGCCTGCCGCTGGTGCCAATGTCGGAACAGGGGGTGCATTTGATTATGGCGGAGTTGGAGAAAATTGTTGACAGTCCTAAGTCGTGAGTCCTGAGTCCTAAGTCTGTAGAGTACACCTTTTTACTCTTGGCACCTCGAAAATAAATGCCAAGAGTAAAAAGGTGTACTCTACAGACTTAGGACTCAGGACTTACGACTTAGGACTTCACTTATAGTCCATAATTCGCAGATGCACCGGGCAAAATTCCGCATCGTGCGGGTCATTTGAAGCAATCACCACCAGCCGGTCGGAGGCAAATTCCCCAATCAGATTTTTATACCATTCCACGCCTTGCACGTCGAGGTTGGTGGCAGGCTCGTCGAGCAGCAGGATGGGCGTGTTGCAGCAAATGGCGAGGGCAAGTTTCACACGTTGTTTCATCCCGGAGGAAAAAAAACGAATTTCCTTGCTGCGCGTGCGGGGCAGCGAGAGCAAATCGTACAAACGGGGTGGCGTGATGCCGGGCAGCATGGGTTTAAGCCCGCAGTGAAACTTTAGGGCTTCTTCCAGCGTAAATTCTTCGATCAGTTCGATGTACGGCGCCGCATAACTCACCGAGCGATACACTTCATCAGGCTCGAGCGTTTTTCCGTTTTTTTCAAAAAAAATACGGCCTTTGGAGGGTGACAGGTGGCCCGAAAGCACCTTGAGCAAGGTGGATTTCCCCGAGCCATTGGGGCCGAGTACAGCATAACGTCCGGGGTTTTCAAAAGAATAATCCAGCCCGCGGAAAATCCAGTCGAGCCGGTATCGTTTGCCGGTATCTTGCAGCCGAATGGTCATGCTTCCTGGTTCGAATCGCCTGTTTTTGCAGAACCAGTGGTGCGAAATCCTTTCATGAGGCCACGTTTGGCATCGCGCACAAAACCGGTGATCTGGTTGCGATAGGCCGTTTCAGGAAGTTCTTTTTCAATGATAGACAACGCTTTGCGCACACTCAGGCCTTTTACAAACAGAATGCGGTAAATATCCTCGATGTGGTGCATGTCTTCCTTGCTGAAGCCGCGGCGACGCAGGCCCGTGGAGTTGATGCCTACATACGAGAGGGGTTCGCGAGCGGCTGTGACAAAAGGAGGCACATCTTTGCGGACGAGCGAGCCGCCACCGATCATGCTTTGTTCACCGATGCGTACAAACTGGTGCACGGCTACCAGGCCGCCGAGGGTGGCATTGCGGCCGATGTCGATATGGCCAGCCAGGGTAACGTTGTTGGCCAAAATGCAGCGTTCAGCAATAATACAGTCGTGCGCCACATGCACATAGGCCATCAGCAGGCAATTGTCGCCGATATAGGTCGTATTGGCGGCACTGGTGCCCCGGTTGAGGGTGCAGCATTCGCGTACTGTCACGTTGTTGCCGAGCACCAGGGTGGTTTGTTCTCCCTGGAATTTAAGGTCTTGCGGAACAGCGCTGATGACAGCGCCGGGGAAAATCCGGCATCCCTCGCCGATACGCGCGCCATTTAAAATGTTTACGTTGGCGCCGATCCAGCAATTATCGCCAATCACGACATCTTCTTCAATTAATGTGAAGGGCCCGATCGTGACGTTTTTACCAATTTTTGCGTTGGGGTGTATAGCCCGCAAGCTGTCAGAATAACTCATGCAACAGAATAGTGATAAAGCGCGCGTAGTGTAGCAGCGCAAGTGGTTTTGCTTTGATTCGAATTTATCCTTCCGAGTCGATCGGTTTGGCTCTCCGAACGATCTGGGCGGTGAGTTCACCCTCGCTGACAATTTTATTGCCCACATAAGCAGTTCCCTGCATATGTACAATGCCTCTTCGGATGGGTTCGATCAGTTCCATTTTTATGATTAAAGTATCGCCAGGGACTACCTTGGCTTTAAATTTTGTATTGTCAATCTTGAGGAAATAGGTATCCCAGTTTCCTTTGTCCGGAACGTTGTGGAGCGCCAGGATGCCGCCTGTCTGTGCCATGGCTTCCACTTGCAATACCCCGGGAAATACCGGATTGTCGGGGAAGTGGCCCTGGAAAAAGGGCTCGTTCATGGTGATGTTCTTGATGCCTACCACATGGTGTTCGCTGATTTCAATGATCTTGTCGACCATCAGAAACGGAAGTCGGTGGGGCAACAGGCCCATTACGCCATTCACGTCATAGACAGGTTCTTTTTCGGGATCGTATTTGGGGATACCCAGCAAACGGCGTTTTTCGGTATAGTGTTTTTTCAGGATTTTGGCAAATTCTACATTTGCGGTATGCCCCGGTTTCGTGGCCACGATTTTGCCAAGAATAGGTTTTCCAATAAGCGCCAGGTCGCCAATCACATCCAGCAGTTTGTGGCGGGCGGGTTCGTTCTGGAAATGTAGTTTTAAGGTATTCAATACGCCTTCCGAATCTACTTTTATACTGGCTTTTCCCATTTTTTTTGCCAGCAAATCCAGTTCTTCCTGTTCCATGCGGCGGTCGGCAATGACAATGGCATTGTCCATATCGCCACCTTTGATCAGGCCTATTTCCAGCAGTTTTTCCAGTTCGTGTACAAATACGAAGGTGCGGCAGGGTGCGATTTCACTGATATAATTGTCCATACCATGCAGCGAAGCAAATTGCTGTCCGAGCACCTTGGAGTTAAAATCAATCATCACGGTAGCCTCGAAATCGTCGGCCGGCAATGCCAGCAGTTCCGTACCCGTCACCTCATCTTTGTATGAAATAGGCTCTGTAACGACGAAATAGTCGCGTTCGGCATCCAGTTCCTGCCGTCCGGCTTGTTGGAGTGCCTGGACAAAAGGCATGGAAGTGCCATCCATAATCGGCATCTCCGGGCCGTCTACTTCCATGAGCACATTGTCGATATGCAAGCCGGTGAGCGCCGATAGAACGTGTTCGACCGTCGACACCTGGGCTTCTCCATTTTTCAGCGTGGTGCCCCGGTTGGTGGAAATCACCATTTTCACATCGGCGGGGATGACCGGTTGTTCCGGCAAATCGATGCGCTGGAAACGAAAACCGTGGTTGGCATCGGCCGGTTTGAAAGTAAGTGTAACGGCTTTGCCTGTATGTAATCCGACCCCTTGAACGGACACCGGATGTTGAATGGTAGATTGTTTCATAGTAACCTCAAATATTCAGCGGGCAAAAGTACGACGCATCTGGCTAAATGACGGGATTTATCCATTTTCATTGTCGGCGCCTGCACCGGTGTAGGGTGTCCGGGTTACGATGGAACGCCCCAGGGTGAGTTCGTCGGCATATTCCAGATCGCCGCCAAACGACACCCCTCTGGCGATGGTACTGCACCGAATGCCCAAGGGCTGGATTTTTTTGGAGAGGTAATAAATGGTCGTTTCGCCTTCGATGGTCGGGCTGATAGCCATGATAACTTCCCTGATTTCGCCTTTTTGCAAGCGTTGCAGAAGGGTTTCAATATTCAAATCGCCGGGCCCAATGCCTTCAATCGGAGAAATTATTCCACCGAGGATATGGTACAAACCCCGGTATTGGTTCGTATCTTCGATGGCCATTAGGTCGCGTACATTTTCCACAATGCACACCAGACTGTGGTCGCGGCGCTGGTCGCTGCACACCTGACAAACATCTGTGTCAGAAAGATTGTGGCAAATCTGGCAACTGCGAATACCTTCGCGCATAGCCATGAGGGCAGTTGTAAATTGTTCGGTAGCGGCCTTATCCTGTCTTAGGAGGTGCAGCACTAAACGCAGGGCCGTTTTTCGGCCAATGCCGGGCAAGGAAGCAAAAGCGTCGACCGATTTTTCAATAAGTTTGGAAGAAAAAACCACGGGTGATTGCTTGAATTGGAAAGCGTATTCAACGAATACAGGACACGTAAAGGTGTGCATTACCCTGACAGAGCAGGGCTGAAAAGTGAAGCAAAAGTACAAAAATTTTCAAAATTAACTCCTCCTAAAAACCATGACAATCAACTATTTACACCAAAAACAGACTTTCAGAATTGCCCGGATACCCATTATTATTACTTACCATTCTACCCGGCCTGCTGATCAGTTATGCCATTTTTCGGGCCGACAAATATGAACGGGAAGGTCCGCTGAATCTGGTGATCTGTTTCGGTCTGGGAGCCGCTGTAACGGCGCCTGCTGTTGCGTTGGAAAAATACCTGTGCCCGGTGTCGGCCCCCAATCAGTGGGGTTTGCTGAAAATAGTCTGGGTGGCCTATGGCGCAGTAGCCCTGAATGAAGAAGCGTTCAAAATGATTGCCTTGCTAGGCGGCGCATTTGCCTGGCGTTTTTTCAATGAACCCATGGACGGAATCGTGTATGCCGTTCTTATCGCGATGGGTTTTGCCACTGCCGAAAACCTGCTATATGTGCATCGCTTTGGCTCCGAGCCGCTGCTGCTCCGCACTTTCACTGCCGTACCTGCGCATCTTACCTTTGGCATTATTACCGGCTACTACACAGGGTTGGCAAAATTCAATCCGGCAAGGAAAACGAATTTGCTGCTGTTTGGTTTTGGACTTGCCGTATTTATTCATGGAACATATGACCTGCTGATTTTGCAAAAATCATCGGACTGGCTGGTCGTGCTGGGTTCGGTAGCCTTGTATCTTTGTCTTTTTTACTGCATCGAACTGATCCGAATACATCAGGAAAATTCGCCTTTTAAAAAAGGCTGATTTCAGCCATCCATTATGTCAGTAGAAATCTTCGGCATTCGCCACCATGGCCCCGGTTCAGCACGCAGCCTTTTGCGCGCACTGGAGGCTTTTGCCCCTGATGTAGTGCTGATCGAAGGCCCTCCCGACACAGAAACGCTGATACCCTGGGTGACCGATGCAAGGCTTCAGCCACCCGTGGCCATGCTGGTGTACAACCCTAAAAACCTGCAGCAGGCCTCGTTTTTCCCTTTTGCCGAATTTTCTCCCGAATGGCAGGCCATGAAATTTGCACTGGCTTCCGGCATTCCTGTCCGGTTCATGGATCTCCCGATGGGCATTTCTTTTGTGCTCAAAGAACAACAAACGACCGAGTTATTTGCCACTGCCACGACAGAAGCACAAGCCCTTGAAGCCGACCCCTTTCGCCGCATGGCTTTGCTGGCCGGGTATTCCGACCCGGAACGTTGGTGGGATGCGCTGATCGAACGCCAGGCGCCAGTACATGAAGGACATAGCGGTAGTGATTCCATTTTTCCGCAACTCATCCACCTCATGCGCGCCCTGCGCGACGACAAAGCGGGCGGTGAAACGCCGGAAACCCTCCTGCGCGAAGCCTGGATGCGACAAACCCTGCGCCAGGCTCAAAAGGATGGTTTTCAACGAATTGCCATCGTATGCGGCGCCTGGCACAGCCCCGCCTTGGAAGATACCGACCGTATAAAAGCCTCTGCCGACGCTGCTTTGCTCAAAGGTCTGAAAAAAGTAAAAACCGAATGCACCTGGATTCCCTGGTCGTTCGACCGACTGGCGGCACAAAGCGGATACAGCGCCGGTATTGTGGCGCCTGCCTGGTATCGAATTCTTTGGGATCACCCGGCCCACTTTTCTCCGGCAGCCATCTGGCTCGCCCGGGCAGCAGAATTGCTGCGACAACACGACTTGCCTGTATCCTCTGCCCACGTGCTGGAAGCATCCCGGCTGGCCGAAACGCTGGCTGTTTTGAGGCAAACAGCACTGCCCGGGCTCGACGAACTGCGGGAGGCTGCCACCACGGTGCTGTGTGAAGGCAGCGAAAAAATGCTGGATCTGATCGATCGCCAACTGGTGATTGGCGACGTGTTGGGCGCCGTTCCCGATGCGCTTTCACACACGCCGCTCCAGGTTGATTTTGAGCAACAGGTGCGCAGTTGCCGCCTGGAAAAAAACACCCAGGAAAAAAGCCTCGAACTCGATCTGCGGGAAGCATCTCATTTGCGGAAAAGCAAATTGTTGCATCGACTTTTGTTGCTCGACATGCCCTGGGGTAAAATCAATGCTATAGCAACCAACAAACACGGCAGTTTTCACGAAAACTGGGAATTAAAGTGGCTGCCCGATTTTGAAATCCGCCTCATAGAAGCAGGCGTATGGGGAAGCACGGTGGAAGAAGCCGCTACCCACAAGACGCGTTCGAAAGTGCGCCGCTCGGAAAATCTGCCCGAACTGGTGAGCCTGCTGGATGCTGCCCTGAAAGCCGATTTATCGGGGATTGTGCCCGATTTGATGAAAAAACTGCGCAATGTAAGCGCCCTGGCCAGCGATGTGTTGCTGCTGGCCGATGCCTTGCTTCCGCTGGCGGAAGTGCTTCGATACGGCCATGCCCGACAGGTCAGTACCGACAGCATCGAACAACTGCTTCAGCAAGTGGCCCCGCGTGTGTGCCTGCAATTGCCGGCAGCCTGTATCGGCATAGAAGAAGAAGTAGCGCTGGATTTGCTCAAAAAAATGATGTCGGTAAATCGGGCTTTCGGCATTTTACAGGAACCCGATTTTGAAATCGCCTGGGCCGGTACGCTTCGTCATATTCACCAGTCGGAACAATCGGCGCCCCTGCTGGCGGGCGCTGCATGCCGGCTCCTGTTCGATAAAAAAGAGATGACAGCCGCCGATACCGGACAGGCCATGCGGTACCACCTGGCGCCTAGCCAGGCGCCCATGCTTGCGGCACAATGGCTGGATGGTTTTTTGTATGGCAGCGGGCTTTTGCTATTGCATTATCCCGATCTTTGGCAAATTCTGAACGAATGGGTGCGACACTTGCCCGACGAATATTTCAGAGGCATTTTGCCGGTGCTGCGGCGCACTTTCAGCCGGTTTACCGGACCGGAAAGAAGTAAAATGCTGGATATGTCGAAAAATACGGGTGTCGCCTCCCATTCGAACGTGGGGAAAGAAACCGATTGGGACACCACCCGCACGAGCGGCATGGAAACGCTGCTGGATTTGATTTTTAGTTAACTCTATACACACCACATGTTGCTCAAAACCCGCGGCATCGTTTTCCGCACCATCAAATACGGTGAGACAAGTATTATCGCCGATATTTTTACCGAGGAAAAAGGGTTGCACAGTTTCATTGCAGGCAGTGTGCGTTCTGCAAAGGCGCGTATGCCGTTCAATCTCTTTCAGCCGATGACGGTGGTGGAAATGGTGGCTTATTTCCGCGACGATGCAGGCGCACTGAACCGCCTGAAAGAGGTGCGGGCCGCAGAAGTATGGAGCCGTATTCCTTTCGATATCCGGCGTGGAACCATTGCACTTTTTATGGCGGAAGTATGCAAAAAATGTATCCAGGAGGGCGTTGAAGACCGCGATTTGATGGATTTTTTGACCAATACCCTTCGCTGGCTCGATACTACTACACACTCGCTAGCCAACCTGCCGCTTCACTTCCTGCTTCAGTTGTCAGGATTTCTTGGTTTTCTGCCGCAAGGGGATCCAGAACTGGAGACGTCCGTTTTTTTTGACCTCCGCGAAGGAATTTTCAGCGAAGAAGAGCCCTTGCATGGTGATTCGCTCAACTCGGCGCTTTCCGGGCAATTGCTAGCGCTGCTGTTTCTGCCGCTGGAAAATTGCCATGAAGTGAACATTGCACGCGCCGACCGCAAAGTGCTGCTCAAAAAGTTATTGCAGTTTTATCAGTTGCATGTGCCGGGGTTCACTGGGATCAATACGCCGGAAATCATGGAGATGACGTTTGATTTGTGAGGCGAAGCCAAACACAATCCCGTCCTAAAAATCCATCCGTATCCGCACATTTATCCGACGCCCCGTCAGGTAGTTCGGAATGGCATATTGCGTATTTTCAATGGTTTTGATCCAGGTATTGGATGCTTCATTTAGCACTTTCATCAGGTTGAATACTTCCAGGCTTGCCCAGGTGTCGCGCGTGAAGCGCAGGAAGTGGTGCGGCCGGCGGTAACGCCAGGATTCTTTCCACAACTGAAAACCAAACCCGATGTCGACGCGGTGGTATGGCGCAAAACGATAGGTATTTCGGTAAACGATGTTGTTGTCGAGCACGCCGAAGGGCAATCCGGTGCCCACCGTAAAATTCAGGTGCATGCGAATGTTCTTGTTTTTGCGCAGGTAATCCTGAAAAAACATCGACATATTGAACAAGCGATCCGTCGGGCGTGGCACATCTTTCACATCCTGGCCTTCGCGGGCGCCCACATTCCGAATGCGGTGCTGTACGCTGTCGAGCGCCTCGCGGGTACGCAGCAGGGAAATATTGATCCAACTTTCAGCGCCCTTTACAAACTCGCCATTGAGGCGCAGATCGAGGCCGGTGGCATAGCCGCGCGAATCATTTTTGCCGGAATACCGCACCCGCACATTGTCGAGGTCGTACGATACCAGGTCCCACATCTGTTTGTAGTAGGCTTCGGCAATGAGGCGCATTTTCACCGGGCGGCGGCGGCCCCACAGGAAGTCGTAGGTAAAGCCTCCGACAACATGCGCCGACTTTTGGGCGCTCAAATCCGTGTTTACGATGCCGTTCAGGGCGCGCATTTCCCGGTAAAAAGCAGGCTGAAAATACAGTCCTGTGGCAAGCCGGTAGGAAATGTCGAGCCTGGTATTCAGCGGTTTGTAGGAAATCTGTGCACGCGGCGTCACGAAATAATCGCCATTGAGCGTCCAGTATTGCCCACGCAAACCAGCAATCGCCTGAATTTCCCGAACGCCGTCGCTGCGCCAGGTCCAGGTGTCCTGAAAAAATGCACTAAAACGATCACTTTGCAAGCTGTTGCGCGTTTTCAGCACTTTTCGAACCAGCAGTTGCGTCGTATCGTACGGGAGCGAATAAAGTGCCGAGTCGAGGCGTTCCCACTCATTGATTTTGTCGAGGATTTGTTCGTTTTGCCATTTGGCCGACCACTGCAGAAAGTGGCTGCGGGTGAGACCGGCGTTCAGGCTGTCGTGCTGAAGTTCGATGCCGCCTTTGTATTCCACATTGCGCACGTCGGCGGTGAGGTAATTGCGCACCCAGGTGTGCTGAACGCCTCTGCCCAGCACGTTGACGATTTCTCCAAAATCATCGGAGCCGAGGTTTTCTTCCAGTTCGCCCAGCACATAGGAGCCCAGAATATCGAAACGCTCGTTTTCCTGGCTGCGCCACACAGAGGCTAAAAACTTGTGATAGAGCGGATTATGCTCTCTTTCAGGTAAAAAAGTAAAAGAAACACCACCCATCGCCTGTGTGAAATCGTCGACTTCCTGTCCTTCAAAATTGGTGCGCAGTTTCAACGCATAGTCCACCAGGCCAAAAGCGCGTTCGAGGCTTTCAGGAATAAAGCGATACACCGAACGGTTGTAATTGCCGATCAGGCCTACCTGCCAGGAGCGGTTCAGGTCGTAGGTCAGGTAGGTTTGCACATCGGTAAAGTCGGGTGTGTACTCGCCCTGCACGTCGAGGCTTCCCAGCAGCACACGTGTGGTTTTGTAGCGCGCGCCGACGAGGTAGCGGAATGCCCGGTAATCGTCTTTTTTGAGGCGTTTGCTGCCTTCGAGGTGCGCGGAAGCCCCCAACAGACTGGCATTGGCGCTGGCACGCAGGCTGTCGGGGCGTTTGTATTTGATGTCGAGCACCGACGACATTTTATCGCCGTATTTGGACTGAAAACCGCCGGAAGAAAAAGACAGGTCGCGCACCAGATCGATGTTCGGAAACGTGAGGCCTTCCTGTTGGCCAGCCCTTATGAGTTGGGGGCGGTAAATTTCAAAATCGTTGACGTACACAAGGTTTTCGTCGTAGTTGCCGCCCCGAACCTGGTATTGCGAGGTGAGTTCGCCGCCGGAGCCGGTGGAAGTACCCAGGGCCAGGTGCGGCAATACACTTTCCAGGTTGCCGGTCGCACTGGGTAGCATGCGCAGGTCTTTCAGGTTTTTCTCTTTAATCATACCTCCTTCATCGAGCCTGCGGCCGCTGATGACCACTTCCAGGTTGGATTGAACAGGCGCCATGGAAAGATCGAGCGCAAAGCGGGCTCCCGGGGCCATGGAGAGTACATCTGTGGTGGTTTCCTTGAACGCTACGCGTCGGTATACCAGTGTAACGCGCTGCCCTGCCGGCACCTGAATAGAATAATTGCCGCGTTCATCAGACGTGGTATTGCTTTTTCCGCCTTTGACGTACACCGTAACCAGTTCGATCGGCTGTTCGGTAGAGGCATCTATGATGCGACCAAAAACGGTGGCCGTTTGCTGGGAAAATGCACCCAGACAGCAAAGCAGAAAAACAGAAATAAAAATGTATTTCATCATGAAGATTGTTCTCGTTATTGTGCCCTTCTCGCCTCTCGCTTCTCACCTCTCGCTTCTCACCTCTCATACCACCTCTGCTACTACAAAAATACTTCCAATCACCACAATCATATCGTCCGGTGTGGCGGCCCGGCGTGCTGCACGCAAAGCATTTCTGACGGAGGAATAGGCCCGGCCTTTTAATCCCAATACAGCCGCTTTTTCCTGCAAAATGGTTGCCTCCAGCCCGCGTGGAATATCGGCCTTTGCAAAATAGTAGCGCGCCCGGGCCGGGAAATGCGCCAATACGGGCGACACATCTTTGTCGTTTACAAAACCGGTTACAATGTGCAACTGCCGATAAGGCATGTTTTGAATGCGTTCGAAAGCGAGCCGCAATCCGGCCTCGTTGTGCGCACTATCGCACAAAACAAGCGGTTTTTCACCCATCACCTGCCAGCGGCCTATAAAACGGGTGTATTCGGGAATATGTGCCAGCGCTTCGGCCAGCACTTCCGGGCGCCGGATGCCTGGCAGGGCAGTTTCCGGCATCCATTCCCATGCCTGTAAAACAGTGGCAATATTGCGGGTTTGAAATGGCCCTGCGGCGGCTACTTTTAAATGCTGGAAAAGCGACTTGCCGTCTTTTCCCACTGCATAGTCGGTCGTCTTCCAGTCGTGCTGTTCTTTTTCCCTTACCTGAAAATGTTGATCTGCAAACACGATGGGCGCGTTCATTTCCCTGGCTTTTTTTTCAAACACCGGGGCTGATTCGGGGTGTGTTTCGCCAATCACCACCGGGATGCCGGATTTGATAATACCCGCTTTTTCGCCTGCTATTTCAGGCAATGTATTGCCTAGCAGGTTCTGGTGGTCGTAACTGATATTGGTAATCACACTCAGCAAAGGCGTGATGACATTGGTGCTATCGAGTCGGCCGCCCAGCCCTACTTCCACGATGGCAACATCCACTTTTTCGCGGGCAAAATGGTCGAATGCCATGGCCACGCAGAGTTCAAAAAACGAAGGCTGTATGCGTTCGATGGCATCGAGGTTGTTGGCTACAAAATCGACTACCTTGCGTCGGGGAATGTATTGGCCGTTTATCTTGATGCGTTCGCGAAAATCCTTGTAGTGCGGGCTGATGTACAGACCTGTTTTGAAACCCGCCGCCTGGCAAATAGCCGCCAGCATGTGGCTTACCGAACCTTTCCCGTTGGTGCCTGCCACGTGAATACTTTTAAACCGGTGCTGCGGATTGCCCAGGTGCTCGCACAAGGCCAGGGTATTGGTCAGGTCTTTTTTATAGGCCACCGGCCCGACGCGCTGAAACATCGGAAGATGACGGTAGAGGTAGTCGAGCGTTTCCTGATAAGTCATGAGAAAAGTCCTGAGTCCTGAGTCGTAAGTCCTGAGCCCCGGGTTGCTGGGAAGGGAGGCAAAGGTGCTTAAAATTTTGGAGGGATGATGGGTATGAGTACCTTTTCAGCATCCGCAGCAAACATTCGGCGCAGAACCTTGTTTGTTTGTGAAACAATTTTACTTGAAACTGCCTTAAACGTTTAACAAAGTCTCTCACACCAACAATCGGCATATCCAATCATGGCAACCTGGCTTCTCTATACCCTCATTACCATTGCGGCCTATATCGGCATGGAATTCATGGCATGGTTTACGCATAAATTCGTGATGCACGGTTTTTTATGGAACTGGCATGAGGACCACCACCGGCCCAAACACGAAAAAGAAGGCTTTTTTGAAAAAAACGACCGCTTTTTTCTGGTTTTTGCCATCCCTTCAGCGTTTTGCTACATGTATGGCTCGTTGAGCAGCCATTTCTGGGTACTGTTTATTGGCGTGGGTATTTCTTTGTACGGCCTCACCTATTTTCTTATACATGACGTATACATTCACAGGCGATTTTCCTGGTTTCGGCAATTAGACAGCCTTTACTCGAGGGCTATCCTCCGGGCCCATGGCGCGCATCATGCCAAAACAGGCAAGGAAGACGGCGAATCGTTTGGGCTGCTGGTGGTGCATCCCAAGTTCTTTCGCAAACGCAAGCGGAGTGGGAATGATGAATGATGAATGATGAATGATGAATGATGAATGATGAATGATGAATGATGAATGATGAATATTTAGGCCTATGAGATTAAAAAATACATTTTTCCGTTTAAAAAAGCAAAAATCAACCTGTGTTTGAGCAGATTGATTTTGTACCATTGCCGAAAAAATTCATCATTCATCATTCATCAGTCCCTATGCCTTTCAACGATCAGGATCTTTTCAGCCTTCAGCGCAAGGTCGGCCGCTACCAGGAAGTATTGAACAATACCCGGCGCTACCGGGAAACATGGCACCAGTCGCTCAAACAAATGATTGTGGAGCAACTTACCCACCTGTCTTCGGCCGCAGGCCTTACAGGTGCCATCGAAATTCGCAGCGACATATCCAACCTGGAGGCCGTGGTGTTTTCGATGGGGAGTGTGGAAAGCGGGCTAAGCGAACAAATCGGCAACGGGCTGAAACGCGATCTCATCAAAAACAATGGCAATCTGATTTATCAGCAATTGTTCAATGGCAAGGTGCTGGTATTGATCAATTTTCCTTTTATTGAAAAATACGGACAGCCACAACCACCCAAAACCATTGCCATTTACAGGCCTGAAGAGTTGAAAGAACCGTATTTTTTGCGGCACCTGGAAACATTTGTTGCCGATATCACGAACTGGGAAGACTACGACGACGATGCGCCGGAACCCAACCAGCGGATCGGGTTCAAAATGAACTTTGAGCAGGATGGCGCCAAACCAACCAAGGAGGAAGGTTAATGTTTCGTTAGAAATGAGGGTACCGTGTTACCAAACCTGCACTTGACTCGTATAATATATTCGTGCATATTTGTCTGGATATTCAGCCTTCCACAACACAAAAACATTCGCATGAAACTGATACGCACCTCATTTTTGACTCTGACCATGCTACTTTCCGGCGCCATGCTTTTGAATGCCATTGCACCTCTTGCCATGCCATTGGTGTATGAAGCAAAGCGCTCGGGTGATGATTTTGCCGTATTCCATTTCAATAAGGAAGGCAAGGTCACGGAGTATTTCAAAGTGCAGCACTGCAATTGGGATGTATCCGAAACCAATATCCTGCATGTGGAATATACCGAAGGTACCCTCACGTTGATTGGCTCGAACGGTATACGGTATGTATTTACCACCAAACCCGAATCGGTATTTGCGGAGGAATCGAGCCGCATTTTTACTGAAATTGCCGGTGTGGGACACTTTGAAATCAAGGATGGCACCGGCTGGGATTTACAAAAAATGGAAGCGCATGCTTTCGGTAAATAAAGTCCTATCCGAAACATACACTTGCGTTTTCCAAAGCCCGGATGCTAAAAAAATGAAAGGCGCCCCGATACACGCACGGGGCGCCTCTTTTTTGGGTGTTTATTCAGCCGTCTTGCTTTCTATGCCTGCCTGTTTTTTGCCCATGTATTCGGGCAATTCCATACCTGCCATATTCAACAAATCGGTGAGTGGCGGCACGGAGCGGTACAGTCCTGAAATAAAGTTGGAGGTTGAGTTGCCGTCGCCTGCACCCTGGCCTCCTTCCCACACGGTTACCTTGTCGATCTTGATGCCTTTGATGGCATCTACCTGGGTTTTAACCAGTTCCGGCAGTTTGTCGGCGATGAGCAGCAGCACGGCTTCCCGGGTGTTGCCACCGGCAGAATCCACGATTTTCTGAAAACCTTCGGCCTGTTTGCTCAACACTTCGAGCAAGCCGCGGGCTTCGGCTTCCTGGCGCAGGTAAATAGCATCGGCTTCACCTTTGGCGATCCGGCGAATTTGTTCGGCCTGCGCTTCGGCAGCAATTTCGGCTTTTTGTTTTTCGATCTGGGCGCGTATCAGTTCGTCGGCTTCGCGGGTAGCGCGTTCGCGGGCAGCACGCGCCAATTCGGCCTGTTCTTCCGCTTTATAGGCATCTTCCAACGCTTTTGCGGATTGTACTTTTTCGGCTGTCATAGCCATGCGCGTTGATTCGGCTTCTGCCTGGCGCCGTTCGGCTTCCGATTTGGCCACCTGGATGCGCGCGAGGTTTTCCCCTTCGATGGCGCGGGCGTTGGCTTCGGCTACCTTGATACGTTGCAATTGCTGCGCTTCGGCCTCGCCTGCAGCGGCCACGGCTTCTGCGCTGGCCACTTTGGAGCGCTGCATCTGCTGGGCTTCGGCTTCACCGATGGTTGAGAGGGCTTGCGTTTCCGACACCTTGATGCGCATCTCGCGTTGTGCTTCGGACTCACCAATACTACCATCGCGGATTTTTTGTGCGACCGAAATACGGGCATCGTTGACGGCTTTGGCAGCGGCTTCTTTACCCAGCGCCTGGATATAGCCTGATTCGTCGTGGATGTCGGTCACGTTTACGTTGATCAGGCGCAGACCGATCTTTTTCAACTCGCTTTCCACATGGTGCGATACATTGCTGTAAAACTTGTCGCGGTCGGCATTGATCTCTTCAATATCCATCGTGGCAATTACGAGGCGCATCTGGCCCACAATGATGTCGTGCGATACGGTTTTAATAGCCATGCTGTCGAGCCCCAGCAGCCGTTCGGCGGCATTGGTCATGACGGCCGGTTCGGTAGAAATACCCACGGTAAAACGGGAAGGCACGTCTACACGAATGTTTTGTTTGCTGAGGGCATTGCGCAGGTCTACATCAATGGAAATAGGCGTCAGATCGAGGAATGCAAAATCCTGGATGACCGGCCACACGAATGCGGCGCCACCGTGTACGCAGCGTGCCGACTGACCGGCGCCGGTTTTACCATAAATGACCAAAATGCGGTCGGAAGGACATCGTTTGTAGCGCGATATGAAAATCGCGCCAATGATAAACAGGAAGACTATCAGGAAGATAATCAGCAAAAGAATGGATGACATAAGGTGCAAATTGAAATGGTTTGGAGAAAAGCAAATAGGGTTATTTGCGGGTTTAATTCGGGTTATTGTGTTCAAATGGTGTGGCGATATACACGCCTTCAGGTGTTAGTCCGACAATCAGGATCGGGCTGCCGGTGGGTATGGCGTCTCCTTCCGACACAGCTTCCAGTTCGCGCAAGGCGCCTTGTGCTTCCACCATTACTTTGCCGGTGGAGGTTTGTTGTGCCGGTATTAGCAGGTGTACTTGCCCGGTTTGGCCGACGACCTGTTGAGGATCGAGGGTGCCGGATGATTGGAGGTCTAAAAGCATGCGTATGAGCCGCCAGGCCAGCCAGGCTGCCAGCAATCCTGCTATTACACCCGCAGTCAGTGCTGTCGGCATGCTACCACCATTGCGCAGCACCAACAAGCCCGTCCAGCCCATGAACATGCCGAAAGCAAGTATTCCGCGGATACTTAAAATGCCCAGGGCAGGGTTATCATGTTCTATATGAACATCGTGGTCGTGGCCTCCATGAAATTGTAAAAACACATAGATGACGAACAACGTATTGGAAATCAACCCGATACACCAGAATATTTGTTCAGAGTGCGGGAGTTGTTGCCACCATTGTGTAATATCGAGGAGCATTTGAATTGGTTTTCTGCAAACCTATTCCCGGGTCTGACACCGTGCCGTTTTGCTCGACAACGCCGGATGAAAATGCGGCGAAAGGAGGGTTCTATCCGATTTAGGGGTAGTATTTCTTTAACAAAACCGTAACGTTTGGGGTAAATTATTGCTGTGCCTGCGCACCCTTTTAGCGTGAATGGAAAGCCGATGCAACAGATTCAGACATGTTTTTTTCAAAAAATAATCTTCAAAAAACAGGAACACTCTACGCTTTGTGACTTTGTGCCCTCCATGGTTACCACGGAGGGTACAAAGGACACTAAGCGTAGAGTGTACGAGAGTTAACTTTCACTTTGCGACGGCCGTAAGGCCATAAAAAATCCGGTTAAATCCGAAAAAATCCGGTTCATCTGTTGACCAATCCCTCTACGGCTAGTCCTTTTGATACCTCGCATAAATAGCATCAATCGCCGCCGCCAGTTCCCGATCTTTATCCGTTACGATATTACCCGCCGAGTGGGTAGTCAGTTGAATATCAACCGTATTCCACACGTTGTGCCAATCGGGGTGGTGTTTTAATTTTTCTGCTACTGCTGCCACTTCCGTCATAAAGGCAAAGGCTTCAGCGAAATCGCGAAACTTAAACGTAATCTGAAGTCTGTTTTTTTCTTCGCGCCACATGATTAGAGGTGAGAGGTGAGAAGTGAGAGGTGAGAAGGGCATTTACCAGGATTTTACCTGGTGGGGGTAGCGGACGACGTAGGCTTCCTTGATGAGGCGGGTCATACGTTCGCGCAATTCTTCGATGCCTTCCTTGGTGTGTGCGGAAATGAAAATATTCTCTCCATAATTGTGCTGCAGGCGTTCGCGCATTTCCGTTTCAATTTCCTTTTTCGTGTCGGCATCCACAAAATCATCGTAGTATTTACTTCGATACAGATCGATCTTGTTGAACACCATGAGCGTAGGTTTCTCGCCGGCGCCTAGTTCTTCGAGCGTTTTTTGCACCGTTTTTACATGGTCTTCAAACTGCGGATGGGCTACATCCACCACATGCAGCAGAATATCGCTTTCACGCACTTCGTCGAGCGTACTTTTAAAACTTTCGACCAGGTGGTGGGGCAATTTGCGGATAAAACCTACCGTATCGGATAGCAAAAACGGCATGGAGCCGAACACCACTTTCCGTACTGTTGTATCAAGTGTAGCGAAGAGTTTGTTTTCGGCCAGCACTTCCGATTTGCTCATCAGGTTCATCAAGGTGCTTTTGCCTACGTTGGTGTAACCCACGAGTGCCACACGAATGAGTTCGCCGCGCGTTTTGCGCTGGGTCTGGCTCTGCCGATCGATGTCCTTGAGTTTTTCCTCCAGCGATTTGATGCGGTACTGCACAAGGCGACGGTCTGTTTCAATCTGCGTTTCACCCGGGCCTCGCATACCAATACCACCGCGCTGCCGCTCCAGGTGGGTCCAGAGGCCACGCAGGCGCGGGAGCAGGTATTTCATTTGTGCCAGTTCGACCTGGGTTTTGGCCTGCGCCGTTTGGGCCCGGTTGGCAAAAATGTCGAGGATAAGGGTAGAGCGGTCGACAATTTTCACTTTGAGGGCTTCTTCCAGAAAATTGGTTTGTTTGCCCGTGAGGTCGTCGTCAAAAATCACCATCGTAATCTCCTCATGCCGCTGAATGTATTGCTCCAGTTCCTGCACCTTGCCACTCCCGATAAAACTGCGGTGTTCGGGGTGCGCGAGGCGCTGGGTAAATCGTTTTACCGTTTCTGCGCCGGCCGTATGGGCCAGAAATTCGAGTTCGTCCATGTATTCATGTGCCTGCGTTTCCGTCACTTCGGGCGTTATCAGGCTGACCAGTATAGCATATTCAGGCTCCTTTTTCAGGGCCGCGGTTTTTTCGTTGAGTGTCCAGTCCTTCGCCATATCGTTATTGGTTATCTGTTATTGGTTATCAGGGCGCGTATTCCACGCCGAAAGGTATCGCCCTGCGCGCCAATAACTGTAACCCATCTCCAAAAATTCCATGCCAGGCCATTTTGATTTGAAAATATTCAGGTTATTTTTGCAGACACTGGGCTGAATAGCCTGACAAACACTGCTTCATATAATCAAAATACGCTTCACACATGACTCAGCGGTACACCCCCTACCTGCGTTTCATCGTGCCCTTTGTATCCGGACTGGCCGTGGGTGGCTGGATCGATCTACCGCTGCGATACCTCGGGCCTATTCTCCTCATTGGCGCGTTGCTGGCTGCCTGGCTGGCGATTCAGAAAATTGCGTACCGATACCGCTGGCTTTTTGGAGCCTACATTTACCTCCTGCTGTTTTTTGCCGGGTATTTTCATTGCACGGCGCACAATGAACTGCGTCGAAACCGCCATTATGCCGCACACCTTACTGCACAGCGGCAATTTTTTACCGGCACGGTGTACCAGTCGCCTTCGAAAGGTGCCAAACTGAAAGTACCCGTTCAGGTGGAAGCCCTGGGCGCTTCACCCGATTCCATGCAAAGCGTAAGCGGCAACCTGCTGCTTTTTCTCAATATCGACACCATTACCGACAAGATCCGATATGGCGACCGCATTGGCGCGTATGCCATGGTGCAGCCCTGCGAAGGCCCCAAAAACCCCGACGCCTTCGATTACAGGCGTTATTTGCATTTCCAGAATATTCATTATCAGGCTTTTGTGAAAACCGATTCGGTGGCAGTGCTTTCGCACGGTCATGGGTATTTGCTGTGGCGCATGGCCTATGAAAGCCGCGACCGATTGCTGGACCTGCTGCACAAATACTTCCCTACCGACGACGAGTATGCCGTAGCGTCGGCCTTGTTGGTGGGCTACACCGACGATTTGTCGGATGAATTGCGGGCTGCGTATGCACAAACGGGCTCGATGCATGCGCTGGCTGTGTCGGGTACGCATGTGGGTATGTTGTATGTAGGGCTGATGTTTTTGCTGGCTCGGTTCCGATTCCGGGGGCGCTGGAAACTGCTGGAAACGGTGCTGATTTTATTGGCCATCTGGGCATTCACATTCCTGACAGGCGCTACGGCGTCGGTGCTGCGGGCATCAGTCATGTTCAGCACGTACATGTTGGGGAAAGCGTTTCACCGCGATGCGCCGGCCTGGAACGTGCTGCCTGCATCCGCGTTCGGGCTGCTGCTGTACAATCCGTATTTTTTGTTCGATGTAGGCTTTCAGTTGTCATATGCGGCGGTGGCGGGGATGGTATTTTTTTATGCGCGTTTGTACAAATTATTTCCGCCCATGCCGCGCTGGGCCGACGAAGGCCTGAAAGTATTGCTGGTAGGTGCGGCTGCGCAATTGGGTACGCTGCCGCTCACCTTGTTCTATTTTCATCAGTTTCCGGTGTATTTCTGGCTGTCGGGCTGGATTGTGGTGCTGGGTGGTGCTATTTTTTTGTGGGGCGGCGCGCTGCTGGTATTGCTCGATGTATGGGCGCCTGTGTTGGCCGACTGGCTGGGTAAAGCCTTGTATTACATGCTCTGGGCCATCAACAAGGCCATTTTTTTCATTCAGACCTTACCGGGCAGCGTCATTTCCAATATCTGGATTGCCGCTTGGGTCGTGGCTGCCTTGTATATCGGCATCGGGCTGATCGGGAGCGCCATGGTGTATCGAAAAGGGCGGTACGTGCTGGCGTTGATGGGGCTGTTTTGCCTCTTGGGCTTGTATCGGGTTTCCACGCTTTCAGTAAAAAGTATTCACCGCGAAATCGTGGTGTATCACCTGAACAAACAAAGCCTTATTGATTTTCGGGAGGGCAGAGAAGTGGTGAGTTGGTCGGATACGCTGGCTGCCAACAAAGAGATTTTTACAGCACAGAGCCACCGCATTACAGGTGCTGTGCGTCGCCTGACACCTTTGCATTTCGACGATGATACGGTTCTTTTCAAGCAAAACCTGCTGATTGACTGGCCTTTTGCACAGTTTTTCGACACCCGAATAGCGGTAGTGGAGCAGGCCGGGCAGTTACAAGGCGCACACCCGGTCGACACCGATATTCTACTGCTGCGGAAAAATCCGAAAGTAACCATTGCCGAGTGCCGCGAACATTTTCATTTCAGCCAGATCGTTTTCGACGCTTCCAACAGCCAACGCCAAACGGAACGCTGGCGCCGCGAATGCGAGGCGGCTGGATGGCCGTATTACGATGTGAGGCGGCAGGGAGCGTTCGTGTTAGAGGTGAGAGGTGAGAGGTGAGAAGCGAGACAAACAAGAAACAAAACACTATTCATGTATGCGTAATCAACTTTTTCAGTACCTGCATTTTTCGCGCAAGGAGCGCAACGGAACCATCGTTTTGCTGCTGCTCTGCGCATTCATTTTTGCCTTGCCCGATATTCTGGACAGGTTTCGGGAACCGCTAACCACCGATTTTTCCGAATTCAGAAAGGAAATTCAGGCTTTTAGGGATGGCCAACGTGCGTCGGCACCTAATGCCAGTCCCGATCTTTTTTACTTCAATCCCAATACCGCCAGCCAGGAAGATTTCGTACGCCTGGGCCTTTCCGAAAAAACGGCCGCTATGATCTGCAAATACCGCGACAAAGGCGGGCAATTTCGACGCCCCGAGGATTTTAAAAAAATTTGGGGTCTGGCCGAAGCAGATTATGAACGCCTCGCGCCTTTTATCCGAATGGGAGAAAGCGCGTCACTTTCGGAAGAAAAAAACCGCCAAAGCACCCCAAAAAGCCAATTTGAATTCGACCCAAATGTGGCTTCAGAAGATGACTTTCGCGCCCTCGGGCTGCCCGAACGCTGCATCAAAAGCATCCTGAACTACCGCTCCAAAGGCGGCCGGTTCAGGCGCGCGGAAGATTTTCAAAAAATATACAACCTGCCGCCGGACGACTACGAACGGCTGGAATCCTATATCGTCATTGCTGCGGCGCCGGCTCCGGTAGAAACGAACCAGCCTTTTGCGGCAAAAAAACGTGCGCCACAAGCCATCGACATCAACCTCGCCGATGCCGAAGCCTGGATGACCCTGCCCGGCATCGGCGAAAAACGCGCCCAACAATTGGTGCGCTACCGCGACCAACTGGGCGGTTTTTTGTCGGTAGAACAGGTCGGACAAATGTACAACCTGCCCGACAGCATATTTCAGGCCATTCGCCCGCTGCTGCTGCTGAATAGCCACAATATCCGACGCATTGACCTTAATGCAGTATCAGTAGAAGAACTGGATGCACACCCGTATTTTTCCAGAAAACAGGCCGAACTGATCGTGAACTACCGGCAACAGCACGGCCCTTACCGTTCGGTGGAGGACATTGAAAAAATCATTGCCTTTACGGACAAGGCCTGGATAGTGAAGGTGAAAGGGTATTTGAAGGTGTGAGCGCATTATTTACTCCATTTCAATACGCCCCATTGGTCTGCCTTGCGCACGAAAATCCAGTCGGCCCCAACGACCTTTGCCTCATCGAATGATGCTTGAATATGCACATCCGCCGAGGCGATCAGGCCCCATTTGCCATCCTTTTTGTAAAGCAAATACGGTTTGCCCGGCACTACGAAAAAGTCATCGACGGTTTGATCGAGCAGGAGTTTGCCAGATGTATCAAAAAGGAGTTGTTTGCCGGGCTGGCTCACGCCGGTGTTGAATCCGCCTATCAGACAGCATGGATTGGGTACGGCCTCTGCGATATAAAAGTATTTCCTTTCCTGAAACCGGCCCCCGGCGGTGGGTTCTATGCTCCACTGCCCGTCGGGCTGGAGTACGCCCCATTTTCTGCTGTATCGATTGCCGATACATACGCCGAAATTGTTTTGGTATGCTCCAGCGGTGCAATCGACTACCCCTTTGATGTCGAGCGGCGTGCCGTCGAGGCGGAAAATCAGCAGAGAGTCGGCAGATTTGGCGGTAATACACTGCAATCCGGCTGTTTTAAAACCCGAGAAATTGCCGGCCGGAATAATCGTTTTACCCTGCTGGTCGATGATGCCGATTTTACCATTTTCCTTGTATTCAAAAAAGCCGGGAAATGCCGGCTTTAAAAATGCCCACTGAGCAGGCACCTGAAATGTGCCGTCTTTTTTAATCACCCCGTATTTCCCGCGCGACTTGACTACCGCATACCCCATCGTATCGAAAACGGTAGCCGCCTGATAGCGGGGCGGTAGCAACCAGGTGCCATCGCTGCGGAAGTAACCCCAGAGCGTGTCGCGCCGCACCAGCGCTACATTGTCCACAAACTTTTCTGCGGCAGCAAAAGTGTCGCGGCGGGTTTTACCATTTTTCAGGCTGCTAAAAACATACTGGTTGGCTGAAATCCGCTGGAACTCGGCAGCGGGCGTCGCGGGAATGCTTACATTTTTCAAGTTCGCTCCCTGGCGGGAAACAAACAGCAAATCGGCGTTGACAAAATTGTACACATCGTGTTTGAGGTAGCCGAGAATGGTATCGCGCAGCAGCGTAAAACGCGCATAGGCAGCCTTCTGATAGGGGAGCAACAATAGGTTGCGGTCGTTGATGACGGCGTACATCCCATAGTTCTGAATCAGGTATGCCCAATTGTTTTCAGCGGTCGTAGCAGATTGAATGTAGTCAAACAAAGGCGCCACAATTTCACCTTTTTCCAGGTGGTACATTCCTTGAAGATCGTTTTTCCATACGCGCCAGAATTTTCCCTGCTCGAATGCCATGCTGTCGTAAGGCAAGGCTTTTCGTTCACCGGATGCATTTACAAGAAAAACCTGTTTCCCTTCCCGTATGGGAAATTCGCCCGGGCTGGTGGAACCGAACACCTGAACGTTGCTTTGCAGCGGCAATACCCACTGAAAATTACCCTTGCTTTGGGCAAAAATGCCTGACAGAAAACAGAAAAAAAGGAAAATGGTAAATCCGGGCTTAGACATGATTGATGTATGTTTGGCGAAAATTACAGGTTGTATGAAATATCGCCCCAACACTTTCCTGATCATTTTAATATTTTTTGCGCAAACGCTTTCCGCGCAGCCCAACTGGCGGGAGGTCGTGTCGCCCGCATTCCTTCAGGTCATAGAAGAAGTGAACGACAGCATCGCCTGGCGCAGGACCGAGTCGAGCCGCCTGCGTGCCCGCATGAACGAAATTATTGCGGATAAAAAACTGGATCGCAGTTTTATTGTCGGCGACCACGACCAGTACATCGCGGAAGGAATGCACAAACAATTTACAAAACCACCTGAAAAGTTACTGGTAACCTACGACCGCGACCAGCAAATCGTGGAACTGGAAAACCTGCATGTGGCCTTGTATTACAGCGATAAAACCTTGTTTCGCTGGACAGAGTTGTTGAAGAAAATCCGCAACCACCCCGATTTGAGCATTCACTCCAGGTGGGCGCGCGACTGGAATGCCCTGCCGCCCGATCAGCGTCCGAATGCAGCATCGCTTGATGCCTGCCGCAGGTGGGTAGCCGGAAAACTGGTGTGTGATGTTACGACAAGGACGCCCGACGTTTTTGAAGTAATCACGACTCAATCGCCCAAAGTGGGAAACTTCGATCCTGAATTTGCAGAAGGCGTGATTCCCGGATTCAACGTACAGGAACCTGCTACTTTTCCTGTGCCAACGCAATTCATCGCAGCCAGTTATCCCATGAACGGGCAGTTTGCATTCCATCGCTCGGAGTCGATCCCCGGAGTCGGTTACATCGCATTTTCTAAAAATGTTTCGGCGGCCTATTACGAACTCGGCGACCACCGACTCAAAGCACGCTGGACGAGCGCCCGGGGTAGCGTCGTGTACACGCTGGCTGAATTCAGGCCCTTCCGCCAGCGCTTTTTTTTCAACTTCCCCGCTTCGCTGGATACTGACATGGTGTACCGGCTCGAACTGGTGGCCTTGCCGGGAGGCAGCGCCGCGGGGGATAATACGCCCGCCGATTGCTGGCGCATTTTTCGGGGACAGCCGCCGGCAGAAATTACGGAGCGCGATATTCCGGTGAAAGGAGAAGTCAAATTGACGGAATTGTTTTTCCGGGCAGGCAAATACGCGGTGATGGAAAAACCGGCGACACTGGCTGGAACGGTCGACTGGCAAAACGGCTCCGTACATTTTACTACCGATGAACCGCTGGATGAAATCGAGATGTATGGATCGGGGAAAGTAGCGCCACTGCTGACGTTTTACTTGCAGACGGCCAATTTCTATCCATTGCGGAATGCCCTGAAATCAAAAGCCGTGTTTTATTACCTGACTGTACCACGCGTTCAGTCGTTCGAAAACATACCGGTCGATCAATTGGTGCCGGCCGAACGCGACCATACCCTGGATGCTGTTTTTGTGCGCCAAACCAGCCAGGGGAATCCAGATTACATTCAGATTCCGGATGTGTACGATGCCGACAGGCCGCTGCGCGGTAATTATGTGGTGCCTGCTTTCATGGAAATCAATGCGAAGGATTCGCTCGTGACCGATCAGCCGGTTCCTTTTATCAGCCAGGAGCATTTTAAGAGGCGGAAGGCAATGCCCTATCCTCCAACCCAATGCATTTTGTATGTCGGCGAGTTGCGGCAATTGCTGCGATCGATCACCCTGCAACAGCAACAGATAAGGCGCAGGATGGACGAGCGTGCCGTCTTTTTTTACGAACTGGATAAACGCAAGGCCATGCGCGAGAAAAAAACATTTACGGGCACACTGGAAGCGTATAAAAAACTGGAAGAACAGAACCTTCCCCAAGATGCCCGAACCATACTGGACGCGAAAATTCCGGATTCCATCAGTGAGAATTTTTCCATCCGCATCAATCGCCAGTTCCCTGGCACCAAACAGTCTTCTGCCAGTCTAGCCTTCAAACCTGCCATTAAATGAAACGCGGCCTTTTTTTCTTATATCTGTTGTGGGCGCTCGGGTCAAAAAATGCCGGGGCGCAGGAAGTGGGCGCTACCTGGGTTGTTCCGCCCGTTCTGAGCATCGACGACAAATTCGACATTTCTCCGAAGGAAGATGACAGCCGGTTTATCGGCACGAGGGGAAAATTCCGCGGGGTGTTCGATAAAACAGGGAAAGCCATCTTGCCTGTTGAAAATCAGGACATTATACTGATGCCCTGCGGGTGGATGGTGGTTTCCAAACAATATGGTCAACGCTTGTTGTACAATGCGCAGGCGGTGTGTATGAGCCAGCCGTATGATAATTTTAATGCGTACAGCAACGGCACTGCTCTTGTGTATAAAAACGGACTGTGCGGCCTGATCAACATGCAGGGAGAGGAACTGGTGCCGGTTCAATATGAAAAATTCAGGATGGAGGAGAACACCTACGTTTTTACAGGGCCGGATGGAGAACGGCGTTTGGAAGCGCCGCCTGAAATCGTGCCACCCAATGTAAAGCGCGTGGAAGACGCCAAGGCCCGATCAACCCTGGCCGGGCATTACCTCTTCAAAGGCAACGGGCAGTTTACCACGGGTTTGCTCAACCTGAAACGCGACACGGTGGTTCCACCCATATACCGCTTCGAACAAATACATCCGTCGGGCATGATCACCGCTACCCTGGATGGAAAAACATTTGGCGTGATCGACACGCGCCACCGTACGCTGTACTCCTTTACGGCGGAACAACTGGGCAAATGGACCAAAAGTGGTCTGTTGCCCGTGCGTTTTGCCAAAAAATGGGCCCTTATTCGCTTCCCGGCAGGCGATATTGTATTTCCGTTTGGTGAATACGAATACATTGAAACCTATGACCCGGAAAAAGACCTGTTTATCGTTTCCAAAAACAAGTTGCAAGGCCTGATCAACCTGAAAAAGAAAGTGCTTTTGCCGCTGGAGTACAAGCATATCAGCCAGTACGACCATGTAACGACCCAACTCATCGATGCCCAGGATAAGTTCGGGTTTTGTTACCGGCCCACCGGTTTTATCCAAAAACCACAGTTTAAATACCTCCGAAACCTGAACGATACCCTGGTGATCGTAGCCACCGATTCCCTGAGCGGGGTGATGAATGCCAAAACAGGGAAGTACGTGATTCCGATGGACAGGTATCAGATCGAGGCGATTGGGGAATATTTTGACAGCCACAAACCCCAGGACTGGCGCGCCCGCACCACCTTCGAACGACATATTCACGGGCTCTACGACCGGCGTGGGCGCCTCGTCATTCCACATGACACGGCCGACATCGTCATGGTACCCAAAGAAAAAACGTTCTGGATTTGCTACCAGGACGAAGACTCTTCAAAAGTGTGGGAGATGAGGGACTTGCAGGGTAAAACACTGCAAACCATGCCCAAAAAGGGCGCTGATTTAAAAAAAATCGGCTATTTCCCTTCCCTTTACAGATACGGGAACGGGGTGAAAACAGCCATGAAAATCACCTACAAGGATGCGCAAGGGCAGGAACAGTTTTATTCCATCATCAGTGCCGATATGCAGGAAAACCTGCGCCGGGTGCAGTTGGGCAAACTTTGGGGTTTTGTCGATCCCGATGGGAATATCGTTATCCAGCCGGTTTTTGAAAAAGTGGAAGTCAGCAAGGACGGGTATGTAAAGGTAAAATACCAGGGGAAATGGGGCGTGCTGCAAAACCCTCGGTATGATTACTTCGAGGAGTTTGAAAAGAATATTAAGAAATAGGAGGTTGGGATTCTGTTCGGCTTCGCCTCACGAATAGGGGATTTGGGATTGGGGCGGGTGAAGCGGATTTTTGTAAGGTATTTCCCGTAGAGTGTTTTCCGTAGAGTATTTTCCCGCAGATCTCGCAGATTTTCCCGCAGAATTCGCAGAACGTCGAGTTGACCTGTTTCTTCAAATCGATAACAATGTGTACTCTACGTTCTGCGAATTCTGCGGGAAAATCTGCGAGATCTGCGGGAAAATACTCTACGGAAAATACATTTCAAGTGGCCGACAGGCCAAAAAAATCCGCCTGATCCGCATCATCCGCCCAATCCCAAATCCCCCATTCGTGAGGCGAAGCCGAACAGAATCACAACCCTCACTTCCTCAAACTCGGATCAATCGCATACGCCCGTTCAAACCATTCTCCCGACTTCTCCGGCTGGCCCATGTCCTTGTACGCCGAGCCGATATAAAACAGCAGCGTGGCATTGTTGGGTTCGTATTTCAGGCCTTCCTGCCATTGTTCGATGGCGGCCGGGAAATTCTTTTTCATAGCCAGCACAGCGCCGAGGTTGCGGCGCGCGTCGATGAAGCGCGGGTCGTACTGAATGGATTTCCGGTACACCTCTTCGGCTTTTTCCAGTTGGCCGCGCATGAAATAGATGAATCCCATGTTCGACAACACTTTGGCGTCGTTGGGGCGGTATTTAATGGCTACCTGATAGTCGTCGAAGGCTTTGTCGTACTGGCCCAGTCGGAAATAGGCCAGGCCGCGGCTGCCATAGGCGTCGTGGTATTCCGGATACAGCTCGATGGTGCGGTTGTAGGCTTCAACACCTTTTTCCACCTGAGCGCGGTCCTTGAGTTCGCCTGTTTTTTCATCGAGGCCATTTTTGGTCACCTCAAGGGCATTGTGGTAGTTGAGTTTGGCGCAATTGGGCGAAGTAGGCACATCGGCGGCGTACAGCGAAGCGCTGTCGTACCAGGCGCCATTGCGGAATACGGTTTTCAGGCTGTAAGCCATAATCAGGAAACCTGCCAGACCCCACACGAGTGTGCCTTTGTTGTTGGGATTCCAGATTTGAGTCAGGTCATTGATTTTGAATGCTTTACAAATTGCCCATGCCAGCGCAAATGCAAAACCCAGCGAAGGAATGTACTGCAAACGCTCGCCGTAGGAAGTGCCGATCAGCACCAGCACATTGCTGAAGAGCGAAAACGCGATCAGATAAAAAAGGATGGCGAACGACAGAAAATGCTTTTTACCGAGGTTCATTAAAGCCCAGATGAACATGCCTGCGTACACGACAAACCCTGCAATGGCTTTCCATTCGCCCCAACCCACAGGCTGCACCTGCGGATAACCCATATCGCACACCAGCGGATGCGGGAAAAGAAGCACCTGCAAATATTTGCCGCACATCATAAACGCGGAGGCCAGGCGATCGACGCCCGGATGCGCCGAACGGTACGCCGGATCGGTGGTGGCTACAATAAAATTGTCGAGAATGGAAAAAACTTCCTGATATGCCTGAGTCCCCAGCACCTGTTTGCGCACCAGCAGGAAAATGCCTGCCGGAATGAGCATCAGCGCTGCTGTGGAAATGATTTTCGACACCGGTTTGTCCGAAAAAAACCACATCGTAAGCGGAAACAAAGCCAGGAATGTAATGGCGCTTTCCTTGGAAAACATCGCCAGCCCGTACCAGATCAGCGCGCCGATCAAATAACCCGCTTTTTGCAGATCCATGTATTTCCAGATCGCATTCAGTGCCAGGGTGCCGAACAGCAAGGCCAGAATTTCATCGCGGCTTTTGATGTTGGCTACTACTTCCGTATGTATCGGATGCGCCATGAAAAACAGCACAGCCATGGCGGTCAGTGCCGGCGGATAATTTACCAAAATACGCCGCCAGGTATTCCACAGCACATAACCCGTGATGGCGTACAGCAGCACGTTCATGAAGTGCATGAGAAACGGCTTGTCGGGCGCCATTTGCCATTCAAAGGCAAACATGGCCAGCGAAAACGGGCGATACAACGACCCCGGGCTGTTCCAACTACCATAACGGTATTCGGTGCTGAAAATAATTCCAAGGTTTTTCAGGCCGCCTTTTGTCACCCAGTTTTCCTTGATAGCCGAAAAATCGTCGAGGGTGTACTGGTGTCCCAGCGTATTGGCGTACAGGATAAAACCCAGTGCCGCGGCCAGTAGGCCCACCCACATCGCGCCGGAAATGGCTGGAACCGCAGGGGCCGATGCCCTGGGCTCGGCCGATTTTTTTGGTGTCTGTTTCTGGTAAACGGGCTGCTGTTTTGCCGGTCTTTGCTTTGCCATATGAGAATCCTTCGTAAAAACGTGGACGAAGGTAAGGAAAAAGTCCTGAGTCGACAGTCCTAAGTCCTGAGTCCGTAGATTACACCTGATTACACTTGGTATTCCTTTCAATAAGTCCTGAGTCCTAAGTCTGTAGAGTACACCTGCTTATGTTTAGCATTCATTTTAATCGATGTCAAACATAAGCAGGTGTACTCTACAGACTTAGGACTCAGGACTCAGGACTGTCGACTTCTTTCACCCATACAACTCAAAATGCACCTGCCCCCTGTCATATCCCAATTTCAGCATCAGGTTGGCTACTGCTTCATCGATCATATTGCTCCAGCCGCAGATGAAGAAATCGACATCGGGGCGTTTTTGCGCATATGCGTCCATGTAAATCTGGTGCACATAGCCCTGGTGGCCGGCCCAGTCAGGTTGGCGGGATAGGGCAACATCGTAGCGGAAACGCGGCATTTCGCGCGCCAATTGTTCCATTTCAGCGCGGTACAGCATACCGTTTTCGGTGCGGGTACCGAAAATGAGGTGGATATTTCGGTAAGATTTTCCAGAATTCCGAATATCGAGGATCATGCTGCGAAATGGCGCGATACCTGTACCGGTGCAGATGAAAACCAGGTCTTTTTCGATGACCTCGGGCAGTACAAAACCGCCTTCCGGACCTTTGAAACGAAGTTCGGAACCCTCGTCGATCGATTCAAACAGGTATTTGGTGCCTGCTCCTTCCGTGGAGCGGGCAATGCAGAGTTCGAGCACATTATCGCCTTCCGGGGCACTGGCGATGGAATAACTGCGCCAGCGTTGCAGGCGTTTGTCACCAATGGGGAGGTCCATGGTAATAAACTGACCCGCCTGAAAATCAAGCGATTGCAGAGCCGGGACTTCTACTTCAAAATGTCGGACATTGGGTGCGAGCGACTCTATTTTCCGAACCCGTCCTTCGTGCCAGGTAACAGGCATGGCTGAAAATCAATTGAAACTTCCTTGAATCAGGCCGCCGCCCACCACATCGTCGCCTTCGTAAAAAACGGCGCTTTGTCCGGGAGCGATCCCTTTGACATTGGCGTGAAACGACACCTCCACGTCGGCGCCCATCTGGTGCAGCGTGCTCATGGTACCGGCATCGCGGTAGCGCACTTTGGTGAGCGTTTCGAGGCCTTCTGCGGGTATTTGGGCGTATTTCATGAGGTTGACTTTGCCGACGAGCATGCCGTTGCGCACCAGTTCCTCTTCGCGGCCGAGCACGACCGTGTTGGAGTCGGGCCGGATTTCGGTAACAAACATTGGTTCGCCCAGTGCGATGCCCAGGCCTTTGCGTTGGCCTACGGTGTAGAAAGGGTATCCTTCGTGTGTGCCGAGTATTTTTCCGGACGTATCCACAAAATGGCCGCCGGCTACTTTTGCATCCAGCCCGTCCACATTGCGGCGCAGAAAGCCACGGTAATCATTGTCGGGCACGAAGCAGATTTCATAACTCTCGGCTTTTTTGCTGAGTTCGTCCCAGCCACGCTCGGCCGCCATTTGCCGTACTTCCGGTTTGGTAAAAACACCCAGCGGCATACGGGTACGGTGCAGGCATTCCTGGCTCAGGCCCCAAAGCACATAAGACTGGTCTTTCTGTACGTCTTTGGCGCGCGTGATGTATTTGCGGCCTTCGCGTTCGTTGATGATGCCATAGTGGCCGGTGGCGATAAACTCGCAATCCAGCATATCGGCACGGCGCAGCAGGCTGTTCCACTTGATATGGGTATTGCATAGCACGCAGGGGTTGGGGGTGCGGCCTGCCATGTATTCGTCGATGAAATTATCGATCACATAATCACCAAATTCGTCGCGAATATCAACGATAAAATGGTGGAAACCGAGTTTTACCGCTACGGCACGCGCATCATTGATGCTGTCGAGCGAGCAACACCCGGTTTCCTTTTTCGATCCGCCGGAAGTCGCATAGTCCCAGGTTTTCATGGTAATGCCTACCACCTCCCAGCCTTCTTCATGTAGAAGAACGGCGGTTATGGTGCTATCGATACCGCCGGACATGGCGACCAATGCTTTTCCGTGTTTGGACACTTTAGTTAGGTATAATTAAGAAAAATGCTGCAAAAGGGATTTGCTTAGAGCGTGTTTTAATTTCAGTGCCGAGGCGAAAGCGGGCAAATTTTGTTTCAGGCAAGGCAAAATTTGCAGTCATAGCCGGGTGCCTATGGCGAAAATTTTAACGCAGAATGAAATAAAATTTGCTCGCTTGCAGCCCGGTAACTGAAATTAAAACACGCTCTTAGACGACGTCTAAACAGCATATCCCCTGAAATGGTTCTGCAAAAGTACGAAGTTGTTTGACTGCACCTATGGATGCACCACAAAGCGCCCTCTTTGCACCTCTTTCCCATCAATTCTGAAGGTGTAAAAGTAGATGCCCTGCGCCAGTGAGGCACTGTAGGGTAGCGAGTGTGTACCGTTGAGGTACACATCCTGCTGGTAATAATCGGTTTGCCGACCTGCGGCGTCAAACACTTCCAGTTGAATCAGACCTCCATGCCGCGCATAGTAATCGAAGGTCATTTGCCCGTTGTTGGGGTTGGGGTACACTTTGGGGGCGAAATACTCCGCCGTGTCGTATATACCCACATAAATGCCGGGCATGGCGCCATCGAGCCAGGCAATGCGGTCGTGCAGCCAGGTTTCCATATAATTGGCATGTTGTTGCCAGGCGCCACAGCAGTAGGAATTGGGCCAAACCCAAAAGTTCAGAATGGGCCAGCGCTCAAAATTCCGCACTTGTGCATCTTCCACCACCATAAACAGGGAGTCGACCATGCCATTGATGGCTTCGTCGGAGAAGGTACTTGCGCGTAGTTCGTACCAGCGCGCCTGCACTTTTTGGCGGAACACCGGGGAATCCCACAAGCGCTCCCACCATAAAGAAATCTGCCAGAAATCGCCCGGACATACATCATTGAAGTCGATGGCCCAGCCGTAGGTCAAATCGGCGTTGCAGTAATTGGCATTTCCGAGGGCAATATTGAAATCCCACACCGGCCCGGCGTGCAATTTTGTATCCTCACTGTCCTTGTCCTTGTAAAAATAGGTGCTGAGCCGGTAGCCGTCTACGTTTTTGGCAATTTCATTGATAATCACAAAGTCCACAAAGGAATTGAGGTCGAGGTATTGATCGAAACCATGGCCGGGCTGGTCAAAATCATCCTCTTGCATGGCCAGTTCGAAATCCGTGATCCAGTTGCGGATGTAGTCTTTTTGTGCCTGCTGCAGGTCTTCCAGTTTGGGGTATTCGATTTGATAAACAGTGTTATATGGATAATTGAATGGAGAAGTCCAGCCTTCTGAAGGTGCTCCGCTGAATTTGTCGAGTTTCAGGATGTAGCCGCCAGTGAGGTCGTCGCCGGCTATTTCTTCCGGTTCGAGTTTGCTGATATCCACGCGGTTTTTGTCGCGTTTTATTTTTTCTGCTACTAGGTAAATGCCTTGATAATCGCCGTTTACGACGAGTTCGACAAATCGGGTACGGGAAGCCCAGGGCATGATACGGCGGGCCATTTCGAGGATCAGGGCATCGCGGATCAGGCTTTTGTCGGAAAAAGGCGCAATAAAGGCCCAGTCCGACTCTTCGGGCATGCCCAGGAGCGGGAAATCCATATCTTCCCCTTCCGTGTTGCGGGTTTCTACGGAGTACGGTTTTTTATCAGACAAATCGAGGGAAGAACTACCGCGCAATTCGATGCCGATGATGCCGTCGTATCCATTGGCCGGGTCGTCGATGTGGTTGGTCTGCCCGGGGCCATTGTCGATGATCCGCATGGTAGCGGTTATTTTCGGCTCATTTGGGATGGCCTGGCCGTTGGTTTCGATAAAAATGATAGGTAGGGTGGAGGATTGAAAATCCACTACCTGGGCGTGTCCGATGATGGGTAAAAAGAGGAGGGCGCGTAGAAGCCTTTTCATGCAGGAGAAATTTTGCATAAAGATCATAACCGGAATTTAGAAACCTGACTTTTTGGAAAGGATGGTTTAAAAATAGCGGAAAAAGGGGGGAGGTTTGATTTGTTAGAGTCAAAAATTATGTGAACATGAAATGTATTTACCTATTCTGCATCATTCTTTGTGCCCAACAAATTGTATCTGCTCAAATAAATTTTGAACGTACCTGGCCGCTTGGTTATGGGGGAAATATAGAACCAGGCAATCCAGATTTTGATGGAATGCTGATGAAATTCACAAGCGATACCGTCCTTGTAGATGCACAGCCGGATATACCCATGCTTGCAAAACCAATCGCTTTTATTTGCGATTCAATGGGCAACCTTCTCCTGTATTTTAATGGATGTATGTTGGCAAACGGCCAGCATGAAATAATTGAAAACAGTGATTCCATCGAGGTGGAACTCGATTTTGGAGCGCAATGCCAGGAATCGGGCGTATTTCCTGACGCATATCCCAACGCTGTAATCTTGCCTTTCCCGGGACATCCCGAGATGTATTACTTGTTTTATATCCAGAAAGCGCAAGGGAATGGCGGAAATAATCAATTGCTGTATGCCGTCGTCGACATGTCTCAGAATGAAGGTGCAGGCAAAGTCATCCTGAAAAACCAGCCTACCCAAACCAACACGGTCAATCCACTGCACCTGCAAACCTATATCAACGCTATCAGGCATGGGAATGGAAGGGATTGGTGGGTGGTATGCCCAACAGAATCGACGTCCAGACCACGACTAATGCTATTGCTTACACCGGAAGGCATTCAATATCCCTTGTCTTTTCCATTGAATCCTGATCTTACCCTGAGCTCTGACCTCCCGGGCCAGTGTGGTTTTACGGCCGATGGGCGTACATATTTTAAAGTGGTAAGAGCGCCCGCCCCTATACTCGAGATACTGGATTTTGACCGGTGCACAGGGCTTTTCTCAAATCGCAGGCTCATTGCCAATGGCTTGTCTACCGAACTGGAACCTGTCAATACAATGATAGGGGCCGTTTCCTCTCCAAGCGGGCAGTTTTTGTATGTATCTACTGGTTCGCGCTTGCTTCAATTCGACTTATGGGCTGATTCTATTGCGGTTACCATGCAAGTGGTAGGGCAGTATGATGGATTTCAGAGTGGAGGTAATCCTGCCATGTTTGGGCATGGCATGCGCGGGCCGGATGGGAAAATTTATTTGGGAGGTGTAGAAAAAATCAGGCACTTGCACATTGTTCAGCAACCTGACTTATCAGGCGCATCCTGTGCATTTGAGCAACATGCGCTGGAGATGCCTGCGTACCTGGATCAAGTGATGTTGAATTTTCCGGATTTTGAAATATTGGATTGGGCAGGAAGTCCGTGCGACACCTTGCTACCCCCGGATGAATCCGTTTCAACACAATTCGAGCCTTCAGGAAACCACATCCTGAAGGTATGGCCCAATCCTGCTACCGATATTTTTAATTTGGATATACCTGACGGATTCCAAAATGCTCAGTTAACGATTCTGAACATCTCGGGCTTCATGGTTTTTTCCAGAAAAATTGAAAACGGTGGCACGCAGCAGATTAATTTACAACAGCAGCCGGAAGGCTTGTACTGCATCGTGTTATCTCAACAAAGTGGCTATTATCGGTTTTGCAAACTGATGCTAAAGCGCTGATGAAAGGCCCTCAGGATAAGTCGGTTAATCTCCTTCCTCGCCAATTCCCCGTTTTCCGCCACCCATACCACATCAAATACACCCATCCGGCAAAACTCATGGCCGCTGCAAATTCAAAAATAGCGGGCATGCGTTCGAAGTGATCCGCAAAATACCAGCCTGCCAGCAAAGCGCCGCCGCCAATGGCAATTTCCAGGGCGATGAACATGGTTGCCAGGGCACGGCCTTTGCGGCCCGGGTCGCCCAGATCAACCGTCCAGGCATTGATAGCGGGCGAAAAAATACCGTTGCCCAGTCCAAACAAGGCCGAAGCGAGGTACAGCATGGCAGGGCTGTCGGCCCAGGCAAAAACCAGCATTGATAGCCCAATCATCAGGGCCGAGGCTTTCAGAACGGGTTCGCGGCCAAGCCGGTCGGAAATTTTTCCGGCAAAAAAGCGCGTAGAAATGCTTGCCAGCGTAAAAATACTGAAAAACACGCCCCGGTTCGGCAGCCCCAGGTGGTCGCTCAGGTCGGGCACCAGCGTGAGCAATACCCCGTAAGCGAAATAGCAGAAAATCATGGTGTATGCTGCGGGCATGGCCAGCGGATCGAAAATATCGTCGCTACTCACCTTTAGCAGCCGCCACTCGAAGCGCTGTTTTTCCCGCAGCGTTTCCGGAAGGTTGAACAAAATAACGATAGACAAGACCGCCAGGACCGCCGAAGCATAAAACATGATATGAATGCCGTAGGAATTGACCAGCCAACTCCCAAACGGCGGAGCACTGCTCGAACCCAGGCTCAGGCATATTCCCAGCAATCCCATGGCCTCGCCCCGGCGATCTTCGGGCACCACGTCGGCTACATAAGCCGCCGTACCCGTCGGTTTGAAACCGGTAGAAAACCCATGGAAAAAACGCAGCGCCAGAAAGCCGCCCACAAAAGCCAGCGCCGGATATAACACACTGCACATCACGCAGGCCAGCACACCTACATACATCACTGGAATACGACCGATCGTATCTGTCAGTTTTCCACTGAAAGGTCGAGACAGCCCGGCAGTCAGGGTAAACAAGGCAATAATCAGGCCCTTGTATTGCGCGCCTCCCATCGAACTCAGGTAGGCGGGTAACTCCGGAATCATCATATTGAAACTGCCAGCAAAAAGGGCATGCGAAAGGCAAAGCAGCAAAAAAGGCCGGGAATACAACGATGCACTACGGAGCATGTAGGTGTCGTCGAGGCCACTGCCTGTTTTTTCTTGTGGTTGCATGAATGATGTTTTGCGAAGGTCGCTGCAAGAGGTTTCCTGATAGGTTGGGCAAAGGTATGGCAAAATGTCGGGCCGGGTTTATCGGTGTTACAACACTTATCATGCAAATTCGCTAAAAATACACATAATTCGGCCGTAATAAATGTGTTAAAATAGCACCGGAGCGCTTTTCTTTGGGGCTCTTTTTTCTTTGCCTAAATCACTTTCTGCATGAATTCAATCCGTAACGCCCGCTTTTTACATATTTCCGGACTGGTTTTGTCCGTTTTGGTCTGGCTGGCCAATAGCAATAACCCCACCAACGGGCGCACCGGTGCGCCATTTGATGGCCATTGTAACAGTTGCCACGACGGCAACAACCCCGGTGGTTTTAATGGTACCGTTGAAGTTACCGGCCTTCCCAATCCCATTTTGCCCAATACAGTTTATCCGCTTACCATTACCCTGACGCCAACTGCAGGAAGCCCTGTACGTGGCGGATTCCAGTTGGTGGCTGTAGACGGCAACAACGCCGATGCTGGCGACCTGGCTACGCTAAACACCCAAACAGGCACCGAAATGTCGGGTGGCCGGGAGTACATCGAACACAGGGGGGCCAAAAACTTCACCGGTGGCGGCCCGGCTTCCTGGAATTTTAACTGGACCTCTCCAGGTGTCGCTCCGGGTGGTACGATTACTTTTTACTACGTCGGGAATTTTGGCAACAACAACAACTCCGACAGCGGCGACCGCCCCATCGAGGGGATTGCCACTTATACTTTTAACGGACCGACGGAACCGGTCAGCGCGTCCATTTCCAGTTTTAGCAATGTAACCTGCAATGGCGGCAACAACGGAAGTGTGACGGTGCAAGCCAGCGGCGGAACAGCGCCTTACACGTATGCCTGGAATAACGGACAAACCGGCGCTACTGCCAGCAACCTGACCGCCGGCACCTATACCGTAACGGTCACAGGGGCTTCTGGCTCAGGCACTGCAACCGCTACCAAAACCCTTACACAACCGGCTGCCATGAATGTCACGGTGAGCGCTAACGGCACCATCACATGTGCCCAGCCCACGGTGTCTGTTTCGGCTACTGTGCAAGGCGGCGCAACACCGTATTCCTACCAATGGTCCAACAATACCACCGGTGCACAAACGACTTATGCGCAGGGTGGAGCCTACACCGTAATTGTTACGGACAACAATGGCTGCTCGCGCACTGCCACTGGTACTATCAGCACCAATACGACCACTCCTACGGCTACCATAGTGACGCCACCTACTATTACTTGCTCGACTCCCACGATCACACTCAGTGGAACGGGATCGACTACAGGGGCTACGATTACTTACGCATGGACAGCGACGGGCGGCGGAAGCATTGTTTCCGGGGCCAATACCCTCAATCCTACCGTCAATTCATGTGGAAATTATACCCTGCTGGTAACCAATACCGCCAACGAATGTACGGCCAGCGCTACCCGGGCAGTTATATGCAATACTGCGCCGCCCTCGGCGACGGCCACTGGCGGAACCATCACCTGCAATTCGCCCACAGTCACCCTGAATGCTTCTTCTACAACGCCCAATGTAACCTATTCCTGGGTGGGCCCCTGCATCAACGCAAGCAACCAAAATCTGAAGAATCCGGTGGTATGTGTAGCCGGCGCATACACCGTTACCATTACCAACCCGGTGAATGGTTGCACCAATACGGCTACCGCTATTGTAACTGAAAATACAGTAATACCTACTGTTCCTATTGCAAGTCCTGCTGTCATCACTTGTGCAACACCTGTCGTAACACTTTCTGCAAGCGGTACAGGCAATGTAACATATTCCTGGACAGGCCCTTGTTTCACTTCCAGCACACAAATCGCCAATCCGCAAGTGTGCGAACCCGGAACATATACGGTTGTAGCGACCAACACGACGAACGGATGCACCAGTTCAAATAGTGTTACCGTACAGAGCGATGTAGTTATCCCTACGGCGGAAGTAGCACCTCCTGAACATTTGAATTGTAATAATACGGTTGTACAACTGGATGGTACCGGCTCCTCTACCGGCGCCGAGTATACCTATGAATGGAGTACTACCAGTGGAAATATCCTTTCCGGAAATAATGCTCTCATTGCCACGGCTGATCAGGAAGGCCCGTACCGTTTTGTTGTAACCAATACCTCAAATGGCTGTACCAGTGAAGTGCTGGTCAATGTGGTGGAGTCTGATCCTGTAACTGCTTCAGCCACGTCCTCTGCGGCCTTATGTGCAGGCACTCCCAGTGGTTCGGCAGCAGTAACGCCCGGTGGAGGCACGGCTCCTTACACCTTTGTATGGAGCAATGGCAGCACCAATTCCATTGCTACCGGCCTTATCGCTGGTACCTACACCGTTACGGTAACCGATGCCGACGGCTGCACTGCAGCGGCATCTACTGTCGTAACCGAGCCGACAGCACTGCAACTGGCAGTGACGACCACCGCACAAACGGCTGTCAACCTCAACGATGGCACGGCTTCCGCCAGCGCTTCGGGCGGTACGCCGGGCTATACCTATGCCTGGAGCACCGGTGCTACGACATCTGCGCTTTCCAATTTGGCGCCAGGCTCCATTACTGTTACAGTAACGGACGCCAATGGATGTACCGCCACCCAAATTGCCAATGTGAATAGTTACAACTGCAACCTCAATGCCACCATTTCATCGACAGCGGCTTCCTGTAGCAATGGCGCCAATGGCAGCGCAACAGTGGCTGTGAGCGGCGCTACCGAACCGATCACCTATGCATGGTCGAACTCGGCCAGCACAGCCACCACTAACGGCCTGGCAGCAGGCATATATACGGTGTCTGTTACCGACTTTGCAGGATGCCCGCTGGTGCTCAGTACGATGGTTTCTGCACCGCCTCCCATCACAATAAATATCGTTACGGTAAATGAAAGTGCTGTCGGCGCTGCCGACGGATCTGCCATGGCCCAGGTCAGCGGCGGTACGGGTTCATACTCTTACCTTTGGAGCACAGGCGCTGTAACGGCTTCTATCGGACCACTTGTACCCGGCACTTACACAGTTGTGGTTACGGACGAAAATGGATGCACAAGTCAACAAACGGCTTTGGTACAAAGCATCGCCTGCGACCTGGCTACGGAATTGGTCGTCACTCCTGTAAAATGCTTCAACACGCCCAGCGGCACAGCCTCTTCTTTTGTTACCGGCGCTGTGGGCGATGTGACGTATATCTGGAGTAACGGTGCTACAACAGAAATCGTTGAGAACCTGAACATCGGAACCATAACAGTCACTGTAACCGATGGGGTAGGCTGCAGCACGGTGAGTGAAGCCGATATCGTTGGCCCGGCAAGTGCGCTGGAAGTACAGGTAGTCAATATCACGGGTGTACCCTGCCCACAGGATCAAAGCGGTTCGGCTACGCCAGCCATTGCGGGTGGCTGGGGCCAGCCATACACCTTCCAGTTTTCCTGGGGCGTTGGAGGTTTCAGTGACTTCCCTGCAGGCACTTATTCATTTACGGTGACAGATGCGGGAGGCTGTTCTGTGGTAGCAGGTTTCAACATTGAAGTACTCGACGACACACCGCCACTGGTGGTTTGCCCGGATAACATGGTGCTTTGCGGCGCCAACCTGTTCGATTACCCAACGCCACAGGTTATAGACAACTGTGGCGGCAACCTGGCGCCTACATTGATGAGCGGATTGGCCAGCGGTTCTATATTCCTCGATGGCGTTTCCACACAGGTATTCATGGCAACGGACGCATCCGGTAACACGGGTACCTGCTCCTTCGACGTAGTGGTATATCCTATTTCAGATATTCTTATCGACAGCGTTCAGAATGATGTTGGTGGAGCAAGCACAGGGGCTATTTTTGTGCAAATAGTAGGTGAATCTGGCCCCTACACTTACCAATGGATCAGAAATGGAGAAGTAGTGGCCAACACGGAAGACCTCACTGGCGTGTTTACCGGCACCTATACGCTCATTGCTACGGATATAAACGGCTGTACGGTTCAATTGGCGCCTGTGTTTGTCGACAATGTAGTGGGTACCGACAATCCTGCCAGCCTCGCTGCCAAGATCAAACTCTGGCCCAATCCGGCAGGTAATTCGTTCCGGGTTGACATGAACGGTTTCGAAACATCGGATATGTCTATTTTGAACGCGCAGGGGCGCCTGGTTCGCACCTTGCAGCCGACGGAATGGAACGATGCGATTGAAATATCCGAATTGCCGACCGGTTTTTATTACCTGAAAGTGATTGGCCGAAACGGTCATTGTCAGGTGGTGAAATGGGTGAAAGGCGAGTAGGAAATCTTGCTTTGCCCTGGCAAGCATAAAGTACCTGTACGAGTCGTACGAATCAGTAATTTAGCCGCTGATTCGTACGACTCTTTTTTTGCCCATACCATGATACATATTGAATCCAAATTTCCCAACCTCGGCACTACCATTTTCACTGTTATGTCGGGCCTGGCCAACCAGGTCGGCGCCATCAACCTGTCGCAAGGCTTTCCCAACTACAACCCTTCACCGCGTTTGCAGCGGCTGGTGACGGAACACATGGAACGCGGCGACAACCAGTATGCGCCCATGCCGGGTGTGCCGCTCCTGCGCGAACGCATCGCAGGAAAAATAGAGCAGATGTACGGCAAGCAGGTCAGCCCTGACACAGAAATTACCGTAACAGCCGGAGGCACACAGGCCATTTTTTGCGCCATCGCTGCATTTGTGCGCCCCGGCGACGAGGTGATTCTGCTCGAACCCTGCTACGATTCCTATCGGCCTTCCGTGGAAACAGTGGGCGGGATAGTGGTAACACATACCTTGTCAGCGCCGGATTATCGGGTCGACTGGGCGGCTGTGAAACAACTCATCACCCCCCGCACCCGCATGCTGTGTATCAACACGCCGCAAAACCCGACCGGCACCATTCTCACCGAAGCCGATATGCTGGCCATCCAGGAAATGCTGCGGGGGACAGATGTGCTGCTGATGAGCGATGAAGTGTACGAGCACCTCATTTTTGATGGAGAAGCACACGCATCCGTGCTGCGCTACCCCGAACTGTATGCACGCAGCCTCGCCATTTATTCTTTCGGCAAAACCTACCACAACACCGGCTGGAAAACGGGCTACTGCGTGGCGCCACCCGAACTAACCCGCGAGTTCCGCAAAGTGCACCAGTTCAACGTTTTCAGCGGGAATCACCCCATGCAGGCCGCCTTCGCCGATTTTATGGCCGACCCTTCGGAATACATCGGATTGCCGGATTTTTACCAGCAAAAACGCGATTTTTTCCTGCAAGCCATGGCAAATACGCGTTTCAAACCGCTTACCTGTAAGGGAACGTATTTCCAGTTGTTCGATTACAGCGGCATCAGCGACGAACACGATCTGGATTTTTGTAAACGCATCACCGTGGAATACGGCGTGGCGGCTATTCCCGTATCGGCGTTTTATTCGGACGGACGCGATGACAAGGTGATTCGCCTGTGTTTTGCCAAAACGGAGGATTTGCTGGAACGGGCGGGGAAGGCACTGGAGAAACTTTGAGACACGGATTACGCGGATTTTATACGGATTTGCACGGATTTGATTTGTGGTATGGAAGCATCTCTTCTTTCCCCTCAATCCAATCCGCGCAAATCCGTATAAAATCCGCGCAATCCGTGTCTCAGTAGAAAGTTTGTCCCTGCCGGTGCATTTTTCGCAACAACGGGCTGCACCGATACCGGTCTTCCAGGTATTCGACGTACAGGGCGTCGAGTCTTTCAATTACAGTAGCAATACCGATTTCGTCGGCCCAGGCGAGGAGGCCTTTCGGGTAGTTCACGCCGCGTGTCATGGCGAGATCGATGTCGTCGCGGCTGGCAATGCGCCAGTGCAGGGCGTCTGCTGCTTCATTGATCAGCATGACGAGAATTCGATTGGCAATTTCAGCGCCCAGCACTTTGTCCTGCATGGGCTGGGGCTGTACGGCATCGGGGCGGTAATCGTAAAATCCGCGACCTGATTTCCGACCGAAAAAATGCGAGTCGACCAGTCTTTTTTGCGTGAAAGACGGTTTGTAACGAGGGTCGTAGTAGAAATTCTGAAACACGACCTCCGTCACGGCGTAGTTGATGTCATTTCCGATAAAATCCATCAGTTCGAACGGCCCCATCCGGAACCCGGCCAGGTCGCGCATGGCCCAGTCGATGGTAGCAATATCTGCGATGCCTTCATCGAGCATACGCAGCGCTTCCCCGTAGTAAGGGCGAGCCACGCGGTTGACGATAAATCCGGGTGTATCCTTGGCGATGACGGTCACTTTTCCCCAACTGTCGATCAGTTTTTTGCCGCGCTCCACGATGTCACTTTGTGTTTGCAGGGCAGGAATAATTTCCACTAATTTCATCAGCGGGGCCGGGTTGAAAAAATGCACGCCCAGGATGCGCTCCGGGTGGCGGAGCGGGGCGCCCATAGCGGAAATGGAAAGGGAGGAGGTATTGCTGGCCAGGATGGTGCTTTCCGGAACCACGGCCTCCATACTTTTGAAGGCGATCTGCTTGGCATCAATGTCTTCCACGATGGCTTCAATGATCATGCTGCAATCGCGGAAAGCGCTCATATGATCTGCAAACTGGATGCGGCTGAACAGGGAATAGGCCTCGGAATCGGTAATTTTTCCGCGTTCCGTCAGTGCCTTCATGGAGGCTTGAATGCCTTTGCTGGCTTTGGAAAGAGCGGTAGGGAGATGATCGCAAAGAATCACTTTATGGCCGGCTGCTGCTGCCACCTGGGCAATTCCGCTGCCCATGGCGCCGGCGCCGAGCACACCTATGGTATCCATATAATTTGGGTTACTGGTTAGTTCAAACAGTCTCTTGGGCGCGCAAAGGTAGCGCTTGATCGACAATTTTCAGCAACCCATGCTATTGCTTGTATTTGCCCTCGAAGCGCCGATACAGTTGTTTTTGTTTGTTGTCGAGGTTGATTTCACGCCCCTGAATAAAAGCGGCCGTCACCTGACTGCTGCGCATGTCGAGTGCATCGCCTTCGCTGATGAAAAGCGTGGCATCTTTCCCTGTGCTGAGCGAGCCGCAGCGCTCATCGATGCCCAAAATCCGGGCGGTGTGCAAGGTGAGCGCCTGCACGGCAGCCTCCGCGGGCAACCCGAAGCCGACGGCCTGGCCCGCCTGGAATGCGACATTGCGCTGCTGCCAGGCAGAAATGTCGGAGAAAGCGAAAACAACACCTTTTTCATGTAGTTGCGCGGCTGTTTTGTACGGCTGATCGATGTCTTCATCCTCGCGGGCAGGCAGGCGGTGTGTGCGCGACAAAATCACCGGCACCGCATGCGTTTTCAGGAAATCGGCCATCAGCCAGGCATCTTCTGCGCCGACGAGCACAGGTTTTGCACCGTATTTTTCGGAAAAAAGTACGGCATCGCGCATGGCCCGGGCATTACCCGCGTGCAGGTACAGTTTTCTTTGTCCGCCGAACAGCCCGCGCATAGACTCGAATTTCAGATTAGTTACTTCCGGTTTTTCCACCTGCGCATATGCTTGTGCGGCTTCAAAAAAAGTGTTCAGTTGTTGCACATCGCGTTCGTAGGTGTCGGTACGCGGTGCATCGGGCCCTTCCTGCCGATTGGTTGGACTCGGCGGATTGGGCCAGTTGAGGTGAATGCCCTCATCGGTTTTGAAGGCAGCATCCTCCCAGTTCCAAGCATCGAGTTGTACCACCGACGACATGCCGGAAATAACGCCTCCGGTCGGCACCGTTTGGGCCAACAGCACGCCGTTGGAGCGAATGGTGGGCAAAATATCGGAGTCGGTATTGTAGGCTACAAGGGCGCGCAGTTGCGGGTTATAGCCCCCCACATCAGACGCGTCGAGGGTAGGGCGGGCGGCGTCGATGCCGATCAATCCAAGTTGTGTGTTGGGCGCTATGAAGCCCGGATACACGTGTTTGCCCGAGGCGTCGAATATTTTGGCAAACTGATTCCGGTCGAGGCGTATCACCGTTGCATCGGCCACCATGGTCAGTTTTCCGTTTTCAAATGCAATGGCGCTGTTCTGGATCACGGTGCCGTCGCCCACATGCGCCGTAGCGCCATAGATCAGGATAGCGCCTTTTTGCGGCGGGGCAGGGACGGGTGTTTGGGCGTTCATGGCCGTGGTGATGAGGGCAAGCAGGATGGTGGAAAATCTGTTCATGGTACTGATTTTTTGTTATCAGTTATTGGTTATCTTTTATCAGGGGTGGTAAGGGGAGATTGGTTTTTCAGGCTGGAGGCTCGGGAAGGGTTGAGTTGGTTGAGGAGTTGAGTTGGTTGAGAGGTTGAGTTGGTTGAGAGGTTGAGTTGGGTGAGAGGTTGAGTTGGTTGAGGAGTTGAGAGGTTGAGTTGGGTGAGGAGTTGATATTCAGCCACGCAGCAGCCGGAGTAAGGTTTTGGATCACATGAGTGGCCAACCTTCAACCTCTCAACTCCTCAACCAACTCAACCTCTCACCCAACTCAACTCCTCAACCAACTCAACCTCTCAACCAACTCAACCTCTCACCCAACTCAACCTCTCACCCAACTCAACTCCTCAACCTCTCAACCCTTCCCGAGCCTCCAGCCTGAAAAACCAATCTCCCCTTTCCACCCCTGATAACCAATAACTACCTGACCTGACACGCCAACAACCGCTCCCCTTCCAAAAATCCCTCCAGTAAATCGCCGATCTGCATGGGGCCGACGCCCGCGGGCGTACCTGTGAAAACATAGTCGCCCTTTTGCACGGTGAAATACCGGGAGATGTGGCAGATCAAGGAGTCGAATGAAAAAAGCAGGTCGCGCGTGTGGCCGTCCTGCACCACTTCTCCGTTCTTTTTCAATTGAAAATGAATGTCTTGCGGGTTTTTCAGTTCCTCGATGGGCACAAAGCGGCTCAGGGGCGCCGAGCGGTCGAAACCTTTGGCGATTTCCCAGGGCTGACCTTTATCCTTGAGTTTGTCTTGCAAGTCGCGGGCGGTGAAGTCGATGCCGAATGCCACAGCGTCGTAGTAACGCGCTGCAAATTCGGGCTGTACGGAGCGGCCGTTTTTGGCGATGCGCAGCACGATTTCCCCTTCGTAGTGGATATTTTTACTAAAATCAGGGTGGTAAAAATGCCGGTTGTTGAGCAGCAGCGCCGTCGGCGGTTTCATAAAAATGAGCGGCTCTGCCGGAATGGGGTTGTTGAGTTCGCGGGCGTGGTCGGCGTAATTGCGGCCGATGCAGAATATTTTCATGCCAGACTATCGAGGGTTGGATGAACACGCTTCTTCAATCAGCAGGGCAAAAAATTCGCCGAGCTCCCAGCCGTGGGCCTGTGCCTGCTGCGGAATAATGCTGGCCGGCGAAATGCCCGGAATGGTATTCGGTTCGAGCAGGTGAAACGTATCGCCCACCAGAATGTAGTCGATGCGAATAGCGCCCTTGCATTTCAGCAGGTCGTAAATTTTGCCGGTACGTTCCTGACACTGGCGCGTGAGTTCGGCTGACAGATCAGCCGGCGTCACTTCCTTCGATTTGCCTTCGTATTTGGCGGCAAAATCAAAGAATTCTGTTTCGGGAATGATTTCCGTAACGGGCAGTACCACCACTTTGCCATTTACGCGCAGCACGCCGTTAGAAAATTCGCGGCCGGGCATAAACGCCTCCACCATCACTTCGTTGCTGTAGCGGAAAGCGTCTTCGATAGCCGGGCGCAGGGTCTCGGCCGTTTTTACTTTCGTGACGCCAAAACTGGAGCCGTTGTCGTTGGGTTTTACAAACAGGGGAAGGCCCAGTTGCAGCAATTTGACCTCATCGATCGGCTCGCCTTTGCGCAGCAGTTCCGAAGGCGCCATCGGGATGCCGTAGGGCGCCAGTTGGAGTTTGGTGTTGTGTTTGCTCATGGTGAGCGCGCTCACATACCCGTCGCAGCAGGTGTAGGGCACACCCATCAGTTCGAGGTATCCCTGCAATTTGCCGTCTTCCAGCGGGCTGCCGTGCAGGGCGGCAAAAGCCGCGTCGAAGCGGATTTTCTCCCCGTCGGCCAGCGTGAGGGAAAAATTGTTTTTATCCACTGCAATACCCGTATCCAGGTCTTTCCAGTCGGCTTTTTGAATATCGATCAAAAACGTGCGGTACCGATCTTTGGGCAGGTGGTCGCGCACGACTGCGCCACTTTTCAGCGAAATGACCCGTTCGGCGGAGTCGCCGCCGGTCAGAATAGCAATATTTTTCATGATTATTTTTCTTTGGGCAAAAGTAGCCAAAGTCGTCCGAAACGATTGATTTTTCGCGCCTCCTGCAAACCTTGCTGGCCCATGCCGCAGTAGAGGTCGATGCGTTTGGTGGTTTTGATGGCTCCACCGCGGTCTTGAGCGAAAATAATGCGGTATTTGTAGCCTTTCAGGCGGCCAGCGGCATCAATATCGGGCAATTCGGCGAGCAGGGTACTACCGATCGGAATGTAGCGCGTGTCTACGGCTGCCGAGTAGCCCGCCGTGAGCGGGAAGAAGCCCGCGCCCAAGATTTTTTCGTCTATTTCCTGAAAAAACACATACGTGCCGCCTGTGCCTTTCACCGAACCGCCGAAACCGAAGTGTTCGCGTTTTCCGTCGGGGAATTCGACGAGGCAGGAGCCTTGCAACTGTGCATTTTGCAGTTCTTTTTTGCTGGAAAGCCAGGCGAGTTCGAGGCCTTTGCCGGCCAGTGCGCCTGCTTCAATGGCCGCCGGGTTGGGCACGCCGGAAGCGGGGCGTTTCAGCATGGGGTAGGAAAATTCCGGCGTTTGTGTCCGACTTGCCTTGATCAGCGGGGTGTAATAGCCCGTCACACGCACCTTGTCTTTGTTCAGATCAGTATTGATGCTGTAAAAATCGAAGGTTGTGAGCAGTACATTCGGGTCGAGCAACTGTATATTTTCCAGCAGTTCGACGGTGCGCAACATTTCACTTTGGGTAATGCCGGAAGCGCCGCGTACGGAGGAATCCTTGCGGCGCAGGTAGTTGGCCTGTTCGTACATGGCCTGCAGCATCAGTGGATCGAAGGCCAGGTAAGGTATGGTATCGGGTACGCCGGGGCGCAGCACGGCATTGGAGAGTTTGCGTTTTTTTCGCGCACCTTTTTTGCTTTCTTCGGGTTCAGGCTCTGGTTCGAGCGCCGCAGCCACGGTGTTTTCCTTTGCCGCTTCCTTTTTGGTAGTCAGTACGGCATTTTCAGAAGTTGCCTTGAAAGGAATGAGCACTTTCTCCGGTGCAGTGTGGTGCATTACCCAGAGAGAAGTGAGACACGCCAGCAATGGAAGTGCGTCCAGCAACAGAATTCTTTTTGTCAGCGACATACGTGGGAGGACTTTCGCTATGTCAAAAGTAGCAGGTTTGTTGAGAAAGTCGCCTGTGTTGGAATAATTTTCTGTAGTGATTTTTCGCATGATTCTGCAAAGGTGCGCATTTCTCGCAAAATTTTATTCTAAAAGTGCCATTTTGCTGTCCCTAACTCCGTGGATCGTAGTACATTTGCACCGCTTTAACCAAATAATTATCAAACAACCGAAAGGAAAGCCTTCTGGCGGCCTTTCATCCTGACTTATCTCTGCAATATGGCGCGCGTTGAACTCGTAATGCCCAAAATGGGCGAAAGCATCATGGAAGCCACCATTCTGAAATGGCGCAAAAAAGCCGGAGATCGCATCGAACTCGACGAGCCGGTTCTCGACATTGCCACTGACAAGGTCGACAGCGAAGTGCCGTCGCCTGTTGCAGGTGTGCTGGTAGAAATCCTTTTTCAGGAAAACGACGTGGTTCCGATCAATAAAGTGATTGCAGTGATCGAAACGGAAGCCTCCAACGCACAACCGGCCGCTTCTCCTGCCGTCAGCCAGCCCGCAGCGTCGGTCGGCCAAAGCGAGGCCGCACAGGTGCCCTATGTGCCTGCTGCCACGGTGGCTGCTCCACAACAGGCCGCTTCGGCTGCTTCCGGGCGTTTTTACTCGCCGCTGGTAAAAACCATCGCCCGCGAAGAAAGCATCAGCCAGGCCGAACTCGATACCATTCCAGGCTCGGGTCAGGACGGCCGCGTCACCAAAAAAGACATGCTGGCCTACGTTTCCACCCGCCAGAAAGGCGCTCCGGTAGCCCCGGCGGCTCCTGCGGCGGTAGCACCCGCTGCGCCTGCCATTCCGCAATCCCCGGCCGTCAGCATCAGCGGCAATGTGGAAATTGTGGAAATGGACCGCATGCGCAAACTCATTGCCGACCACATGGTGATGAGCAAACACACCAGCCCGCACGTGACCTCCTTTGTGGAAGTGGACGTGACCAACATGGTAAACTGGCGCAACAACGTAAAAGACAAATTCAAAAAACAATACGGCGAGAACATCACCTTCACACCGATTTTCGTGGAAGCCATCGTTCGTGCTATCCGCGACTTCCCGATGATCAATGTTTCGGTGGACGGCACGCGTATCATCGTTCGCAAAGACATCAATATCGGCATGGCGGCAGCGCTGCCTTCCGGCAACCTGATCGTACCGGTGATTAAAAATGCCGACAACCTCAACCTGCTCGGCCTCACCAAACAGGTGAACGACCTGGCAGGCCGCGCCCGTCAGAACCAGTTGAAACCCGAGGAGATTCAGGGCGGCACTTTCACCCTCACCAATGTAGGTACCTTCGGCAACGTGATGGGTACACCGATCATCAACCAGCCGCAGGTGGCCATCATGGCTGCCGGCGCCATCCGGAAAAAACCGGCGGTTATCGAAACGGAATACGGCGACGTGATTGCCATTCGCCAGATGATGTTCCTGTCGCTTTCCTACGACCACCGCGTGGTAGATGGCATGCTGGGTGGCTCGTTCCTGCGCCGCGTGGCCGATTACCTGGAGCAATTTGATGCGAACCGGGCGGTGTGATACTTCGGTGCTTGGTATTTAAAAAAATAATGACTATCCGCATATTTTACCTTGCCTATTTTACTGTTGGCAAGGTACCACATGCTGATCGTCATTTTAAAAAATATCGAATTTCGAACACCGAAGTGTTAGACTGCTCACATCATTATCGGCTCAAAACTCCATCCCTTCTCTCCGAAGTGCTGTAGCAGTCCCGTCAGCGCGTGCCGCATATTGGGCGCCGCTTTGATGCTGTCGTGCAGCACCACGATCGAGCCCGGGCGGCAATGGCGAAGAATATTGTCGAGGCATTTTTCCGGTGAAATATTGCGGTCGAAATCGCCGCTGAGTACATCCCACATGACGATCTGGTGTTGATTCCGAATGGCTTTAGCCTGACTCGACCGTAGCCGTCCATATGGCGGACGAAACAGGCGGCCGGGCACAAGCCGGGCACAAGCGGCCACGTTATTCAGGTAATGTGCATCCTCGTTTTTCCATCCGTTCAGGTGCTGGTGGGTGTGGTTGCCTACGCTGTGGCCTTCTGCCAGAATGCGCTGAAAAATAGCCGGGTAGCGCTGCACATTTTCCCCTACACAAAAGAATGTGGCCTTTGCTCCGGCGGCCCGCAGGGTATCGAGCACCCAGGGCGTCACTTCCGGAATGGGGCCGTCGTCGAAGGTCAGGTACAGGATTTTTTCCTTCACTGGCATGCGCCAGGTGAAGCCAGGAAACAGGCGTTGCACAAGGGCGGGCATTTTTACGATATACATAGCAATTGAAGAAAAGGGCGAATTACAAGAAGCAAGAGGCAAGAAGCAAGGGGCAAGGGGCAAAAGGCAATAAACAAGGGGCAAAAGGCAAGAGGCAAAAGGTAAAAGAGGAAAACCAGGAATGGGGTAGACTGTATAGAATCGACGTTCATACCTCCACAGGTAATCCAAACTGCAGGGTAATTTTTTTAATTTCACAAAACACTGACAACCATTGTTTTTTTGCCTTTTGCCCCTTGTTTATTGCCCCTTGCCCCTTGCTTCTTGCCTTTTGCCCCTTGCTTCTTGCCCCTGAAACTTGTGAAGGTTTTGCCAATTAACGACACGGGGGTTCCTCAAAAGCAGAAAACTGTTACTTTTGCTCCGGTTTATGCAAAGCGCGACGGCTGGTACTTTCGGTCGCCGCGCATTTTTTTCTCCGAATGAGAGCACTTCAGTTATTGAACGATGTGCTTTTGAAAACCAACGGGACGGCAAGGTAGTCATATGGCAACATCTTTGCGGCCCGGAATTTTGACAGTTAAAACATACGATGTCCGTTCGCGTAAGATTCGCTCCATCTCCCACCGGCGCACTCCATATTGGCGGAGTACGCACGGCTTTGTACAATTACCTGTTTGCTCGGCAACAGGGTGGCACTTTTATTCTCCGAATTGAAGATACTGACCAGACGCGCTATGTGCCCGGCGCCGAACAATACATCATCGATACCTTGAAATGGGTGGGCCTGCTACCCGATGAAGGCGTCGGATTTGGTGGCGACAAAGGCCCTTACCGCCAGAGCGATCGCAAGGAAATATACCAGCGCTACGCCCACGAACTTGTGCAGCGTGGCCATGCCTACTACGCATTCGACAGCGCCGAAACCCTCGAAAAGCGGCGCGAAGCGGAAGAAAATTTTACCTACAACCACCTGACGAGGCAAGCCCTCGACAATAGCCTTTCTCTTTCTTCGGAAGAAACGGATAAACGCTTGAAAGCCGGCGAGCCCTTTGTCATTCGCCTGAAAGTAATGCCTGGCCGCCCCATCCACATCAACGACCTGATCCGTGGCGAGGTGGTGTTTCAGAGCAGCGAACTCGACGACAAAGTTTTGCTCAAAGCCGATGGCATGCCCACTTATCACCTGGCCAACATCGTCGACGACCACCTCATGGAAATCACGCATGTGATCAGGGGAGAGGAGTGGCTGCCCAGCACAGCACACCACGTGCTGCTGTATGAAGGATTTGGCTGGACAGATACCATGCCGCGTTTTTCACACCTGCCGCTCATCCTCAAACCGGTGGGCAACGGCAAATTGAGCAAGCGCGACGGCGCCAAATTCGGTATGCCGGTTTTCCCGCTGGAATGGAATGGCGCTACGCCGGAAGAAAGTTTCAGCGGCTTCCGCGACACAGGTTTTTTGCCGGAAGCGGTCATCAATTTTCTGGCGCTACTGGGCTGGCACCCGGGCGGCGAACAGGAAATTTTTTCCATCGACGAACTGGTACAGGCATTTTCTGTGGATCATATCAGCAAGGGTGGCGCCCGATTCGACTACGAAAAGGCCAAGTGGTTCAACCAAAAATACATCCAGGCAGCCGATAACGCGGTGCTGGCCTCTTATATCGGACCGCTGGCTGCTGCGAAAGGGTACAATCCTTCAGAAGACTATTTGCAGCAGGTAGCCGCGCTGATGAAAGAGCGGGTTACATTTTTGCCCGATTTTGTGGAAACAGGCTATTATTTGTTCGAACCGGTACGGGAATACGACCGCGAAACGTTTCAGAAAAAATGGACACCTGCAGTAGCCGATTTTTTTGCTGAACTGATCAAAATGGTGGCTACTTTTGACCACTTTAACGCCGCCGCCCTGGAAGAAGCCGTCAAGCATTTTATGCAGGAAAAAGGCTTCAAACCCGGCGATGTATTGCCCTTGCTGCGCATTGCGCTGGCAGGCACCATGAAAGGCCCTGCAGTGTTTGATATGGCGGTGGCACTGGGCCGCGAAGAAACCGTCAGACGTCTGGAAGCATTGACGCGTTTGTGAGGGCCGACGAACTCCGAAACCATACTTGTGAAATGACCCTGTTTTTTCACCCGAAAACAAACTGAACCATGCAAAAGCAGAAAAAAACGCCCCCTTTGCCGGACAGGAAAAGTGCCAAAAAGGAAAAACCCTTGAAAAACCTCGACATCCGGGTCAATACGCTCGGACAAATCGAAAAGGATTTTAACATCGACGACATCAATGCTTTTCTGAACGAAAACGTCCCGGATAAAAAGTTTGAAGAAAAATAACAGGGAGAGGGATCGAGTATGCGAATCCGTTTTTTGTTTTTTAAACTTACCTGGCATATGCCGTTTTTTTAATCCAGTCAACCGAAAATATCCCTTGACAGTTGGATCGGTTTCCCCAGAGCCGATCCGGTAAATGAACTCGTCCGTATGGCAAACCGGTTACGCAACAATTTGCGGGCAATACCTTATCTGTGTGGTATTTGTTTGTGCCTTCTTTCCGCCCGGGATCTGGTAGCCCAGAGCAATTATTTCAATGTCCCGCCGCTTACTGTAACCACCCTGGCAGTAGGCTCTAATTGTACCGTTTCTCTTCAGGGAAATATTACGCCTCCAGTTGTTACCTCTACTATTGGCGCTACGATCGTTGTTTCCATGTTCGATCAGGCAGGGTCAGGCTATGCACTGAGTGATTTTCACCCACTCGGCGCAGGTGTGCCCGTTGTGTGGTATGTAGAGGATAATATGGGACACAGTTACAGTTTCAACTACCTGTTGGTTCAAATCGTAGACAATACGCCCCCTGCCTTCAACCTCATCAGCGTTCCTACCCCGATTACCTATAATTCGATCGTGGAGGTGCCAACCCTGGGGCCGCTGCCTGCTACCGACAACTGTACGGCGAGCAACAACCTGGTTCAAACATTTTCGGAAACCGCCCGCCCCGACACCTGCGACCCCGGCACGTTTACCCGTACCTGGCGTGTGACCGACCAGTCAGGAAATACCGCTACCTACACGCAGACGATCAATATAACGGTGGATAACCTGCCGCCTGTTATTCTGGCCCCTTTCCCGGCCAATGGCTCATCGCCCTGCGAAGCACTTCCCGGCGGTTTTCAGACCTGGCTGGCTACACAAATGGCCAATTTTAATGCCACGGATGCTTCCGGTATCAAGTCGCTCACCAACAATGCACCCGCCAATTACCCGGGCGCCTGCCCGGTACCCGTTAATGTGACCTTTGTGGCTACGGACAACTGTTTGCTGGTGGCTTTCCGAACGGTTACTTTTTCTACTTCTGATGTGCAGCCACCGCAAGTAACAACTGCCCCAAAGGATACCGTAGCCTATTGTACGCCTTCCGGAAGCCCGCTCACCCGATTGGGACAATGGATTCAGTCTCGTGGGTATTCACAAATTTCAGACGCTTGTACAGCCATTACCTATCGCACCGAAATCAACAATGTTCAGGTAGATTCGGCGCAAATCGTGGCTGCCCTGCTGGCTTCGTATGCCAATGGATGCAACTCGCAAACCATTGGTAGTCAAATGTTTGATAAAGTGCGAGGCAAGGTAACTGTGAAATGGGTTGCCAGAGACGCCTGTGGCAATGAAACCACTGCAGGCACAGCAACTTTTGGCGTGATAGACACCCTGCCACCGATCATTACCGGGGTAAATGTGACGGAAGAATGTGGTACCAACCCACAGGACAACACGGCACTGCAAAACTGGATCAACGCCCACGGGAATACGACCATTACCGACGAATGTTCGCAAACCACCTGGTCCAATTTCACTTTTGTTACCTCTACCGGACAGTCGGGAACGGGCCTGTTCAACAGCGGTCCTTACCCGCAAGTGCAGGCACACAACTGCAACTGGTGGACGGACGTGACCTTCCGCGCATTCGACGACTGTGGCAACCTGGGCCAGAAAACCCTTCGTTTCCAGATTCAGGACAACACGGATCCCGTGATCGCCGGATTCCCGGATAGCATTGTGCTGGCCTGCCCCAATCCGGTGCCCGTACTTCCCCTGCAATATGTTTCCGACAATTGCGACACCAGTCTGGTCATTACCAAAACCATCGTGCAGTCCGATTCCCTCTGCGACGGCTCGTACACCATGACCGTCACTTGGTCGGCTACCGACGACTGCAACAACACCGGAACGGCTGTGCAAACAGTGCTGGTGCGCGATACGATCGCACCGGTGTTTACGCTGGTTCCTGCCAATAAAACTTTCCGTTGCGACACGTTCGCCCTGCCGCCTGTGCCTGTGATGGGTGTCAATATCAATGCTACTGACAATTGCAGCCCCGTCACCAGTATCACCACCCAAACGATCTCCGCGCAAAACCCCGACCCGCAACAGTGCGGGTATTATCAGTATCAGATCACCCGCATTTTTACTGCTACGGATGAATGCGGCAATACCCGAACTGCCACGCAGGTCATTTCTGTGGTCGACAATCAGGGGCCTGTTTTTGCAGGGTATACCGATACAACCGGCGTGTGTGATGTGGCGCCGGTGCTGCCGATACCCGTGGCCACCGATGCCTGCAGTGGCATCACGGCTACACCCGATACGGTGAGTGTGGTAAATACCTCGAATGGCTGTTTGGACGCCTACACCCTTACAATCACCTGGGTTGCAGCGGATGTGTGTGGAAATACAAGCACGTTTTCACAGAATATTGCTATTTCCGACACCGTGCGCCCGACACTTGTCAATATCCCGCCGGATGTGACAGTGTCCTGCGATGCCATACCTGTGGCGCCCAATACGAGCACTTTTAACGCCGACGATAACTGCGATGCCAATGTGGATGTGGCACTGGTGGAAACCGAATTGCGCAACCCGGATCTCAATAGTTGCGACCACTGGACCAATTACATCATTCGACGGGAATGGACTGCTACAGATAACTGCGGGAATACCCGGAGGTATACACAAAATATTCTGATACAGGACAATACACCGCCTCAACTCATCCCGCCGGCAGCGCTTTCGCTGCCCAATGACCCGGGCGACTGCGGCCGAATGGTGACGATTCCGCCGCCACTGTCCGTAACGGATGTGTGTACCTCCCTACCCATGTCCGTGACCCTGCTCGATACCTCCATGCTGGTAAAAACGGCACCGGGGCTGTTGGGCAGTACACCTGTCGATACGGTTGTTTTTCAATGGAATACACCCAACATCAGCCCTGCTGCGCCGGTGACAGCGCCTGCTGCGCTGCGCATTTATCTGGACAATGCAGATGCCGATGCTGCTACGGAAACCTTTACGATTCTTGGGGAAAACAATACCCCACTGGGCGTGACGACACTGGTGACGCCCGGTCAGTGCGGCTCCGGATTTACAGATGTAACTATTCCGGCTAATCTGCTGAATAACTGGCTGTCTGATGGTGTGTTGAGGTTGCGTTTGGCTCCGAATAGTTCGGGTGGCGGCGCTGTAAATGCCGTTTGCCCGGGCGGAAGTTTTGCCCGCGCCCAACTTCAATACAATTACACAGAACCACAGGTGCCCGTCGATCTGGAATTCAGCCTCGATGCCATGCCAGCACAGCCGTACCCACCTGCTACGCCGTTCTTTTTGGCGCCGGGAATTCACACGATTGTGTACACAGCGACAGACTGCGCAGGTAATGCCACCAGCGCTTCGGTAACCGTTACAATCAGCGATCAGGAGCCGCCGGTGATTACGCCGCCACCCACGCAAAATTTTTATGTGCAGCCAAATGAATGTGAAACCATTGTCACGCTGCCATTCCCGGATATTTCCGACAACTGCGATGTGTCGGGCAGCCTGACGCAGGCATCGCCCATTTTGCCCTTGCAGTTTGCCAATGACCCCAACGCCGGACTTATCCCCAACATGATTACGCTGAATATTTCGGGCCTCGTACCGAATGCGGTGAGCGGCGGCGTTTTGAAAATCAGACACAAAGGCGACAACGACCAGTCGGGCGAGTTTTTTGAGGTTTTTGATGAAAGCAACACCAGCCTTGGATTTACTACCAACGGGCCTGCCACAGGCGTTTGTACCGATTTTTATGAAACCCTGATACCGATATCTGCTGCGCAAATCAATGCCTGGGCCGCCAATGGCAGCACCTCCATCAAACTGGTAGCCAACAACGAAGCAGGCACTTTCTTCGAGTTCGTCGGCCCCTGTGCAGCCTTGCTGCCCGACCAGACCGACGGTATCAGCCGGGTGCAGGCCGTGCTGGAATACAGTTTTGCTGTCATTACCTATGAAGTGCGCAACAGCGCCAACCAATTGGTACAGACCGGCGGCATCAATGGCACGGAAACGAACCTGATTCTGTCGCCCGATCACTATTCCGTTCAGTACCTCACCAGTGATGTGCATGGGCTGGAAGGCAATGCCACGTTCCAACTAAACGTACTCGACACGATTCGCCCGACGGCGGTTTGCCAGGCTACCACTATTTATGTAAATCCTTCCGGTGCGCCAGGTACCAACTATACGCTGCTGCCATCGGAAATTGACAACGGCAGTACAGACAATTGCCCGGGCAATCTACAGTTGCAGGTATTGCCCAATGTATTTTCCTGTGCCCAGGCAGGCAGCAATTTCAATGTCTCGCTGACGGTAACCGACAGTTCGGGCAATACCAATTCCTGCAATACCATTGTACGGGTAGAAAATGTGCTGCCCATGCCTTCCTATCTGCCTGTTTGTGAAGGTGGTACGCTGGAATTGTTTGCCAACCCGCCGAGTGGGCCGCCCAATGCGTTTACCTATATGTGGTCAGGGCCCTTGTTTAGTTCGGCGCTTCAAAACCCGGTTCGAACCAACGCACAAGCCTCCTTTAACGGGGTTTACTCGGTAAAAATTACCGGCCTTACCGGCTGTATGTCTACCGGAACCGTCAATGTGCAACTCACTACATTGCCCAACCAGCCCACACTGAGTGTTGCCAACCAACCCCTGTGCAGTGGCGACGATATTGTGCTGTCGACTCCCACATTTGGTGGCGGAAATCCTACGTATCAATGGTATCAGGGCATACCGGGTAACTCTTTTTTGCTCGCTACTACAACGGCTCCTACCATCACTTTGCCAGAATCAGATGCAGGTACGTACCAGTTTTATGTAAAAGTGTCGGCATCGGGTTGTACCTCGCTTAATTCGGAGGTGCTTACAGTTGTTGTATCGCCCCGCCCTACAGCCATACCCGACCAGGAGGTCATCAACGTATGCGAGGGCCAACCGATCATCTTTGGCACTTCGTCCATGGGTATGGGAATGACCTACAACTGGACCGGCCCGGGTGGCTTCATGAGCAACCAGCAGTATCCGCCGCCTATCCTGAGTGCCATGCCTTTCCATGCAGGTATCTATACGCTGACAGTTTCAAAAGATGGCTGTACCTCCAAACCGGCCAATGTGCAGGTGATTGTGCGTCCCAAACCTGCCAAACCTTTCCTGAGTGGCTCTAATCAGGCATGTGAAGGGGCCAACATCACACTCCTGGCCAGCACGCCTACGGCTGCCCAGTATATCTGGCAATCGCCGAATCAGAGTACGGTGAATACCACCGTGAATTCCTTGCTGTTGCCTGCCGTTATGGTGGCTGATTCCGGCATGTGGCGGGTGCGTGTGGTGCAGCAAGGCTGCTTGTCCGATTGGTCCGATTCGCTTTTCATCCGCATTCAGGCATATCCGGATGTCACAGCCGGGTCAAACAGTCCCATATGCGCCGGCGGCAGCCTCAATCTGGGCGCAACGGCCAATGTCGGCAACCTGAACTGGTGCTGGACGGGCCCCGACAATTTTATCAATTACCAGCAGTTTACTACCCGCATGCCGGCTGTGGCAGGGGTGTATAAAATAGTGGGAAAAACAAGTTTTGGGTGCGCCGATTCGGCTTTTGTAAATGTATCGGTGATCTCACTGCCGGTGATTGATTCGATTATACAAGTAGCGCCCATGTGTTCGGACGGCACTACAGATGCCGTGCTGACGCCGCTTGTAACGGCTCAAAACGGGCCGCTTACTTTTGTGTGGGCAGGGCCTCCGAATGGCTCCGTCATTTCCAATGACTCCATACTGGTTATTCCGGATGTATCTACAGTGAATAACGGGCCATACATCCTCACCGTCAGAAATGCGTTTGGTTGTTCATCAGCCCCCAAAACCACTACCGTAAATGTGGGGCCGCCCTTGGTCGTACCCACACTCAGCCAGCCGGCGCCCATTTGTGAAGGCGGAAATATCGTGCTTTCAATTACCAATGCCGGCCAGTATAACCCAAGTGCAAAGTTTACCTGGACGCGCCCCAGCGGGGATACCATGACGACCCACTCGTTCCTGAATTTCCCTAATGCACAAGTGGCGCAATCGGGTATGTATTCCGTGTACGTCAATGATGGCATTTGTCAGTCGGGCGCCTCGGCGCCAGTGGCTATCATTGTAAATGCCATTCCCGCAGCACCTGTTTTGACAGCCAATACACCCGTTTGTGAAGGTGGCGTACTCCAATTGAATGCCAATGTGGTGGCTGGAGCAACATACACCTGGGCTGGGCCGGAAGACTTTAGTTCTTCCAATTCCAACCCTGCACGCCAGCCGGTCACCCTGAGTTTTGCAGGCACTTATTCCACCACCATTACGGTGAACAATTGCGTGTCTCCGCCTTCCAGCATCGAGGTGGAAGTAACACCAAGGCCCAAAAAGCCGACGATTATTCCGCTGGCCTCCAACAATATCTGCATAGAACAACCGGGAACTACCCTGACGCTTACCCTGACGAACGTTACCCCCGGTTCGCAGTATTTCTGGCTGAACGAAACAGGTGATACCATTGCTGGCCCGCTGAACAGCGTGAGTGTGACTTTTAACAACCTCAATACGGTGTTTTCGCCGGGTGTACACACTTTCCGCGCTTTTGCCTGGAGAAATGGATGCGACTCGGAGATTTCTAATGCGCTGACCATTCATTTCGACACCATTCCTGACAATACAGCCTATGCTGGTCCTGACGGACCTGTGTGTACTGCGCAAACGATTATGCTGGCTGCCACACCGCCTGCCAGCGGTACAGGCTTGTGGAGTCAGTTGGGTACGCCGGCTGTTACCATCAACAGCCCCGGTAGCCCGACCTCTTCCGTTACCGGCATGAACCCGGGCAATGTGTACCAGTTTATCTGGTCGCTGTCGAGCGGTGGTTGTATGAATTACAGCCGCGATACGGTCACACTGGCTGCGCAGGCACTGGAATTGCCCAATGCCGGGGAGGATCAGTTTTACTGTACTAAAACAGGCATTCAACTAAATGCCACACAAGGGCAAATGGTAAGCGGCGTGTGGAGCCAGCCCGCCTCGCAGGCTGGGCTGGGCATTCAGATCGACAGCACATCCAAGCCCAACACCACCATTTCTGGCGCTGGCCTCACGCCTGGCAATACCTACTTCTTCTACTGGTCGATGGGCAATGCAGGCTGTGGTACGCAGGTGGATGAAGTAGCGATTCATATTTTCAGCCAGAAGCCGAACGCCGGCCCCGACCAGTTTCTGTGCAACAACCAGGACTGCACTCTGCTGGATGCCTCCAACCTGGCAGCCTTCGAATACGGGGTGTGGACCAATGTGACGCCAGGCATCACATTTACAACGCCCAGCAGCGACCAGACGACGATTTGTGGACTACAACCCGGGCCGAATATCCTGGTGTGGACCATCAACAATGGAATATGCAGCGCCAACTCGCGCGATACCGTAGTAGTCAATTTCGAACTGTTCCCCACTGCCAATACAGATGCAGTGGAGGTATTGTTCGGCACCGCCGCCACGTTCAATGTGCTCAGTAACGACGTAGTGCCCAGCCAGTTTAGTGTGGAAATTACCGTAGACCCAGTGCATGGCCGAATAGTTGAAAATCCAGGCATCGGCACGTATGTCTACCAGCCCAATTCCAATTTTTCGGGCATCGACCAGTTGGAATACGAAATTTGTAACCTGCGTTGCCCCGAAGCATGTAGTTATACCACCGTGGTGTTCAATACGACCGGTCCGGGCGATTGTTTCCTGCCCAATATCATTACACCGAACCAGGATAATTTGAACGACGCCTTTATCATTCCCGAAACCTGCCTGGCAGGCGGCGAAGGAAAGGTGGACGTAGAAGTGACGATCTTTAACCAGTGGGGCGACCAGGTATTCCATGCCTTGCCCTATACGAACGACTGGGAAGGCACCTACAATGGCAACCCGCTGCCGGCAGGAACCTATTTTTATGTGGTACAGTTCAGCGATCCATTGTTCGAACCGAAAAAGGGATTTTTGATTTTACAACGATAAGTTACAAGTAGTGAGTAGTGAGTAGTGAGTGGTGAGTAGTCCACTCACTACTCACCACTCACTACTCACTACTCACCACTCACCACTGACGACTAATCTCCAACCGCTATTTTGATGAAACAACTATACATCCTTGTTTCTTTTTGCATGTTCTCTGGCAGCCTTTGGGCGCAGCAGGACGTGCTTTATACGCAGTTTATGTTCAATAAACTGTCTTACAATCCTGGATATGCGGGTACAGAAGATTCTCCCACACTGCTGGCCGTATACCGCAATCAGTGGATGGGACTGGAAGGAGCGCCCAATACACAGGTGCTTTCCTACAACCAGCGCATCCTCAATAACCGCGTGGGGCTGGGTGGAAATCTCAACCGAAGCAGCATCGGAATTACCACCAGTATGACCTTCGATGTGACTTATGCCTACCGTATTCCGTTTAAAAGGGGAACACTCAGCATAGGACTTCAGCCCGGCGTGCGGTATTTCCACCAAAACTGGGCCGATCCGCGGCTGAGAGCCATCGATCAGAACGACTTGTCTATTCCTACCGAACCGAGCACCAAGTACCTGCCCAATGTGGGTTTCGGCGCATATTACAAAGGCTACAAATGGTACGCCGGGCTGGCTATACCGCGCCTGGTAGCCAATAATATCGACTTTTCGGAGTTTGGTACGGAGATTTCCCGCGAAGTGCAGCACATCAATGCCATGGGAGGTATACAGTTCGACCTGAATGACGATGTACGCCTCACGCCGCAAGCACTCCTGCGCTACGCTTTCAATGCACCATTCGATGCAGATGTAAATGTGAGCGTGATGCTGCACCGAAAGTTTTACCTCGGCGCAACATACCGTGTAGGCGGGGATACCAACGGCGCCGGAGAAAGCGTTGATGCTTTGATCGGGGTACAGGCAACCGAAAACCTGTTTTTGTGCCTCTCCTATGATATCGGATTTACACGCCTGCGCAAATTCAGCAACGGCTCTGTGGAAGCATCGGTACGCTGGGAGTTTAACCCGCCGGCAGAAGGTTCGATACCAGATAATCCGCTTGGCAATTAATGTCACTTACGAATCAATTTTTTACCATAAATGTTTCACAGAATAATCGTCAGTTTTACCCTCCTCCTCCTTTGCTCGCTGACGGCGGTTGCCCAAAACTCGTCGAAAAGCAAGTCCAAAGACCGCTTTCGCGAAAAAGACGACCGCAAGTACCCGGTACGTGTTGAAAATGCCAAAGAACTGAACTCCAAAGGCACCGACTACGCCCCGATGTTCTACGACGGCGGTATCATGTTCGTTACCGACCGGCCCGGCAAAGGCTCTACCGGAAAATTTCACAGTGTGTACTACTCGCCGTTCGACGTGATCGGGCTGCCTTCCACGCCCGACCTGTTCGAATTCAATGTGAACAAAAAATCGGAGTTTCACGAAGGCCCGATGACCTTTTCCCGCGATTTTAAAAAAGCATATATCACCCGCAACAACAACAAGGACGGGGTGATCAAAGCCGATAAATCGGGCAAAAGATCGGTACTGAAAATTTACGAAACCAAATTTGGCTTCCCCGACTGGACGCCGCCGGTGGAACTCGAATTCGACAGCGACGAATACTCCTGCAAACATCCCAGCCTGAGCCCCGACGGCACCAAACTCTTCTTTTCCTCCGACATGCCGGGCGGCTACGGCGGCTACGACCTGTATGTAGTGGGCAAAACCACCTACGGATGGGGCGAACCCATCAACCTCGGGCCGACCATCAATACCGAAAAAAACGAGGTGTTCCCGTTCATGAGCCTTTCCGGAGCGCTGTTTTTCTCTTCAGACGGTCATGCGAACAACCTGGGCGGGCTGGACATCTATTTCGTCAACAAACCACTGACCGATCCTTCCGAAATCGTAAACATGGACACGCCTTTCAACTCGGCAGGCAACGACCACAGTTTTATCATCGACAAGGACGGCAAACGTGGCTTTTTTGCCAGCGACCGCATCGGCGGCTACGGTAAGGAAGATATTTTTCGCTTTGAAGCCGATAAAGGACTGGAAGGTACCGGCAAACCGGAGGTCAATCCGGTGGCGATTTCGGTGGTCGACGCCAAATCCGGCAACCCCATTCAAGGCGCCGCTATTCGCATCCTCCAACCCTCCGACGACGGGTTCGTGAGCGGCAAACAGGATTTTTACACCTTCGACCTCTTGCCAGTGCAGGATCAGCCCAATGCCCTGAGTCTGCAACTGGTGCGGAAAGGCGCTGAAACCCTCGGCGAACCGGAATTGCGCTCGAATACAAAAGGGCAGGCGCAAACCGAATTTACACGCTACCGCAGTTACCTCGTGCTGGTGAGCGTGGATGGCTACCGTACCAGCGAGCGGCTCATTTCCGTTGATACGGAAACCAATATGCAATTGAGTTTCAAAATGGAAGAAGCGCCGATTTGCCTGCGCTCCAGCGGTATTATTTCCACCGTCGAATTCGGAACGCGTATTGCCAATGCAATGATCAAATTCGTTCACAAAGAGTCAGGATACACCGAAACGGTACGTACCAACCTGAACGGTGAATTTGACGCTTGCCTTTCTATGGATGGCGATTACGTAGCATACGTACAACGGGAAGGCTTCCTGAACGAAAACTTTAAAGTAAAAGTCGGGCAAGGCCTGCTTCCTTATGAAGAGATCAAAATGCGTGCTATCCCGGGCACCAACGCGGAAGAAACCATGCCGCTGGCCAATGGCCTGTTTGTGGGTTCGGTGCTGGTGATGGACAAGATTTTTTATGAGTACAACAAGGCCACCCTCAACCAGGGCGCTGTGCGCCACCTCGACGGACTGGTCGAACTCATGAAAAAATACCCGGAAATGGAAATTGATCTCGTGGCGCATACCGATACACGTGGCGACAAACGCCTGAACCAGGAATTGACCGACGAGCGGGCTAAAAACGCCAAAACCTACCTCGTGTACAAAGGCGTGGAAGCCAACCGCATCAATGCCTTTGGTAAAGGCGAAACGCAGCCACGCAACCACTGTACGGAAGGAGTGGAATGCACCGACGAGGAACACCAGCAGAACAACCGCCTGGAAATCCTGATCCGGAAACTGGGCAAACCCCTGCGCCCGTAATTGGCGGTTTCGTCAGTACTGCGTCATAAATTTGCTTTGTCCGCATTTTTTGCGGTATTGTTTTTGCGGCCTGTTCCGAATATCATTCGGAACAGGCCGCTTTTTTTGATTTGTTGCAGAAATAAATCAGGTTTTTGCTGCTAATAAAGAATGAAGTTTGAATTTGTATGAAAAAGCCAGAAATGGCTCCTTTTTTGTATTGTACCTTTGCATGTGACAAATTGCTATTTATCCTGTTTTTATACAAACCCTCCGATGCATCTTTTCAATCGACTTACCTGTATGCAATATAGAAAACTGGTGTTTACGCTGCTGTTGGCTGCACCCCTGGCGCTGATGGCCAGTGGTCCTTTCGACGATCATTCAAAAGCAGGCCCCGACGGTCCGTATGTGTTGTATCGCGGGCAAAAAATTGTGGTGAAATCGGTCGAATTGCGCGATACGCAAGCCGTTGCCAAAGTACAGGTGTACGATCAGAAAACGATTATTACCCTTCAATGCCAGGGCCCCGACCCGGAAGATGAGTTTTCATTTCAACTGAAAACGGCCTTTCAAAGCGAACCTACCCGCTACAACCAGCCTGCACGCATGCTCGTTTTATCGGACATTGAAGGAAATTTCAAAGCCTTCAAGACCATGCTGCTCGGCGCCGGCGTGATCGACAAACGTTTCAAATGGACATTCGGAGATGGGCATCTCGTCCTCGTAGGCGATTTTTTTGACCGCGGCACCAACGTAACCGAATGCCTCTGGCTGATATACAAATTGGAAAGTGAAGCCGAAGCAGCAGGCGGTAAAGTGCATTTCATCCTGGGCAACCACGAAATCATGAACCTGCAAGGCACCGCCCAGTACGCTCGCAAAAAATACCTGGAGAATGCCCACATCATGGGGGAAACTTACATCCGATTGTACGACAACAACTCTGAATTAGGCCGCTGGCTGCGCACCAAGAATGCAGTCGAACTCATTGGTGATTACGTTTTTTGTCATGGCGGCATAAGCCCCGAACTTGCCCAAAGCACCCTTACGCTGGAAACCATCAACAACCTGAGCCGCCAGAACCTGGGCAAACGCCTGGAAGACATTACCAATCCTGATGCCCAACTTTTGTTCGATATGAAAAAGGGCATCTTCTGGTTTAGAAACGCTGCCAAGAACACCATGGATGTTGCAGATATCAATACAATACTTGACTTTGCACAAGCCAAAAGAATGGTGGTCGGACACACCCTTCAGCCCGACATCACGGCCCATTATGGCGGGAAGGTTATTTGCATCGACCTCTACCATGAAGAAAATATGCGCCAGGGATTTATGAAAACCTTGTGGATTGAAGACGGCGCCGCCTACACGCTGGACAGCAACCGGGAAAAATCTTCCGTGTTTAATGTCACTTTCTATCAAAAATCGCCCACACCTGCTTCTGCTGGCGCAGGTAAAAATTAACTTTGCTCCCCTTATCAACAAAAAGGGTTTGTCAGACCAACTGATTCACTATGAAAAATTTGCTGTTTACTGTTCTTTTATTCCTTGCCATCGTGCCGGTCGTACAAGGCCAGGGTATCGAATTTTTCCATGGCACCTGGGCAGAAGCGCTTGAAAAAGCGAAGCAGGAGGAAAAAATCATTTTTATCGATGCTTTCGCTTCCTGGTGTGGTCCATGCAAAAGAATGGCCAGCCAAACTTTCCCCGATCCCGAGGCAGGTAGTTTTTTCAATGCCAATTTTATCAACATGAAAATTGACATGGAAAAACCGGAAAACGAAGAATTTGCCGGGAAATACCCCGTTACTTCCTACCCGACCCTTATGTTCATCGACGCCACTGGCAAAGTTGTACTCAAGGATGTGGGCGCTAAAAACGTGGAACAACTCATTCAAACAGGCCAGAAAGCCCTGGGGAAAAGCGACAAATCGGTCGATTACGAGAAAAAATACAACGAAGGAAACCGCGACCCGCAGTTGATGTATGAATACGTCCGTGCACTCAATGCCGCCGGAAAATCCTCGCTCAAAATCACCAATGAATACCTGAATTCGCAAAAAGACCTGAGCTCTGAATTCAACCTGAAGTTTATTCTGGAAGGCGCCGTAGATGCTGACAGCCGGGTATTCGACCTGCTGATGAAATACAGAAAAGAAATTACCAAAGTGACGAGCGAGCAGGCTGTGGCTACCCGCATTGAAAAAGCCTGCCGCAACACGCTGCGCAAGGCCATCGAATTTAAAAACGAAACGCTGCTGTCCGAAACAAAGGCCAAGATGAAATCTGCCCTGCCAGACAAAGCCGACAATTTTGAGTACAACGCCGATATGGATTATTATCTGGCAACCAAAGACATCAAGCGCTACCTCAAAGCAGCCCAGTCGCTCCAGAAAAACGAAATCAAAAACAATTCCGCCCAACTGCACGACCTCGTGATCCGCATCACCCGCGCATTTCCCGAAGATGAAAATGTGCTCGACCAGGCGGAAAAATGGGCCAAATCGGCTGCTGAAAACGGCGGACTTCCCGAGTATTACATGACCCTGGCCAATGTATACAAGGCCCAGGACAAACCCGACAAGGCGCGTACGGCTGCTATCAAAGCAAAAGAACTGGTAGGCGACAAAGACCCGAATTTCAAAATGAAAATCGATTTCTTTATTGAGTCCTTGCAGGGCTGATTTACGCCCTTGTGTAGTTGTTGGGAAAGCGGAGGAAACGGATTTGTCCGAATTTTTTGAACACCCTACGCTTTGTGTCCATTGTGCCCTCCGTGGTTAAATATTGAACCACGGAGGGCACAATGCGTAGAGTGTGCCTGATTTTTCGAAACGTGTTTTTTTAAAATCCGGTTTCATCCGTTAACCAATCCCTCTAAGCCTGCACCTACAACCCATCCTTCTTCTTCCAGAAACGCAATTTTTGCTTCAACTGATCCAGTACCGGTTTTCCCAGTAGCATGGCTGAGGTGGCAAACAGCCCTTTACCGGTAATCATGGCAGCCGCCATGCCCACGGTCATTTTTTTAACAGGGATATCGAAAAACGGGAAGGAATAAACAAGAACGGTGCAGCAAAGCGACAGGCCCAGCGTAAACCAGCCGAGCGAAGTTTTCCAGTTCATAAGAGGGTTATTTTTTCAATGCAAAAGTGTGGTGTTGAGCAGTTTAGTACTGAATGTTTACCTGGTCAATAACATCGCCCGGCAGTATTTGTTGTACTACTTCCATGCCAGATTTTACCCGACCGAAAATGGTATAGTTCCCATCGAGTTGTGGCGTGGGCGAATGCGTGATAAAAAACTGGGTTCCTTCGGTATCAGGCCCGGCAGAGGCCATGCCCAGATACCCTTCCTTGTCATACCAGGCAAGCCCGATTTCCGAGCGAATCGTGTAATCGAGCGCGCCATATCCATCGCCGCGCGGACAGCCGCCTTGCACCACGAAATTGGGTACTACGCGGTGGAATGCCTTTTCATTAAAAAAGCCGGTACCGGCGAGTTCCAGAAAATTAGCCACAGAGCCCGGCGCCCATTCCGGATAAAGTTCCAGCACGATTTTGCCTTTGGCTGTTTCCAGGGTTACGGTGGTTTCATGCGTCACCACTTTCATACGTTCCCAGTTGATCGGGTGGTTCCATTGGGGTTTGAAGGGCGGTGGCGCCGGGCGACCTTCAAACCAGGCCACCGTTTCGTCCAATGCGGCATAGGCTTCCACGTCGCGCGGCATTTTCAGTTTGCCCAAGGCTGCTTTGAAATCGTCGATACGCGCCGTATCGCGCAGTGTTTTGTAGTTCAACGCTTCGGTGCGCAAGCCGCCTATACCTGCTGCAATCATACCGGCATCGCCCGAAGCAATAATTTCCCGCATGTAATAATACAACTCGCGCCGAACACCTTTGGACGCCTCACCGTAAAAGGCATAAAAGTTGGGCTTTTTCATGATGGTCTGTAAAGCCTCCGCAGCGCCGGATTTGACGGCCGGGTGCGCATCATTAAAACCTTTATCGTGAATCCAGCGATAGTTCCAGCCAAATTCGGCCAGCGCCGTGAGACATGCCGCCCGTTCGTACGGGTTTTTGCTTTGCTGAAAAATATCCTTGAGCCGGTAATTCACAAAGTCCTTCGACTGTGGTTCGGTTTTTCCCGAAAGAAATTTATTGGAAGCCTGCAGGAGTAAAATTTGCGACAGCACCGGAATATTCACATTGCCCATATTGCCCGGAATACGCCAGTAAAAATCGCCGTCTTTTACCTGTCCGTTGTTGACAAAAAAAGTGGCGGCCGTGCGGCTCACATGCGCGTTGGGATCGGCTACATAGGGTGTGACAAGCGTCCGCACCGTATCGTATTGAAATTTTGACAACGCATTGATAATGTTGCACTTGACGCGCCAGTCCTGCTCCGAACGGATCACCTTGGAAAGGATGGCAAATGCCGGTTGTGTGGCCGATTTTCCCAGCGCTGTTGCCAGTGCCATACGAATATCGGGAAAACTGTTGGCCCTGACGAAAGCGGCAGCCATCTGAACGGCCTGCGCACTATCGAGGGCCGCATCTTTTGCCGACGCCAGGTATTGTGCTGCCATCAGGCGCGCAGGGGCCGGGATGCGTTCGTTGGCTACATAAGCCACCATTTGCACCGTAGCGGCCGGGTCGGTGATGTTGCGATGGCCGAAACGATAAATGGCGCGGCACTGGCCTTCCAGCAACAGGGTGTCGGAAGGTTGATAGGTGCGCACACTGGCCATATTTTTCAAACTGGGCAAGGTACCGCATTTGCCGATGGCTTCCAGGATGACCGCATTCAGGCGCTGGTGCTGAGAGAGCGAATCGGTGGCCACGAATGCCTGCGTGAGCGGTTTTTCAGCACGCACATGGCCAATTTGCCCCAAAGAAAAGGCTGCGGCAATGCGCACATCTTCCACAGCATCCTTCAGCAGTGGGGTCAGGGCATCTATCGCATTGCTATCGCGGATGGAGGCGAATGACAAGGCAGCCAGGTAGCGCAACGTAGCGTTTTTATCGCTCAGGTACTGGCGCAGGCTGTCAACCTTGCGCTGGTCGCGCAGGTTGTACAGTTTTTGCACCTGTGCATTGCGCAAATCGATGTTGACAACGCCTTTTTTCTCTTCCGTTTCCGCCGATTCAGGCGGCGTACAGGCAAATTGAAACAACAGCAGGCACCAAAGAGCCGGTGCAACAATTTTTATAAAACGGGCAGGATGAAAAGGCATGGGTTTTTGTGTGTTTTTTTTGTGTTTTGGTGTTTTTGTGTTTTGGTGGGCTTCGCTCCTGGTATTTGAATAAGGTAAGCCCATTTTCAGATGCCAAGAGCGAAGCCCTTCAAAACACTAAAACACCAAAACACAAATTTAATTTAAAAATCAGACGTAATCAGCAAATCAAGGCTGGTGCTGCGCAACTGGAAGCGTTCGCCGAGGTAGGCATTCGTGAGCGAACCTTTGTAGGTGTACACCCCGTTTCGCAGGCCTGAATGCGCAATAATCAGCGGTATCACACCGCCTGCCTCTGCTTTCAGTAGCAGTGAAGTAAGGATATTGCTGATGGCATTGGAGGCCGTCCGGGCTACCCGCGAAGGCATATTGGGTACGCAGTAATGGATGACGCCATGTTTTTCAAAAGTGGGTTTGTCGTGCGTACAAGCCTGCGAAGTTTCAAAACAACCTCCTTGGTCGATACTTACATCCACAATGACCGAACCCGGTTTCATACGCTGCACGATGTCGTCCGAAACAATCATGGGCGTGTTGGCATGCGCAGAGTGTACGGCTCCAATGGCTACGTCGGCGGTCAGCAATTGTTCTTTCAGGTGTACCGGATTGATCACCGAAGTGTGCAATTGTCGGCCTACCTGGCGTTGCAGGTTCATGAGTTCGTACACGTTGTCGTCGAAAATACGCACCTCCGCGCCGAGTCCCAGGGCCGTACGGGTGGCAAATTCAGCCACTACGCCTGCGCCGAGGATAATCACTTTGGCAGGCGGCACCCCCGCGATGCCTCCCAGCAATACGCCTTGTCCGCCGCGTGCCGTGGCCAGCAGTTCGGAAGCGATCAGGATGGCGCTGATGCCTGAAATTTCGCTCATGGCATTCACGATCGGGAAAACGCCCGTCTCGTCGTCGCGGATATATTCCATGGCCAGGGCAATGACCCGGCGTTTTTGCAAACGGGTGATGTATTCGGCATCCAGCAAGGGCAGGTGAATCGGCGAAATCACCACCTGATTGGGGCGCATCATTTCTATTTCGGCCAGGGTAGGCGGCGCCACTTTCAACAAGATATCGGCTTTGAACACTTCTTCGGTGCTCTGTGTTATTTGCGCGCCGGCTTCCGAGTAGTCGTGGTCGCTGAATTTGGCCTTTTCTCCCGCACCTGCTTCTACGACGACTTTATGACCATGCGCCACCAGCGATACGACCGAATGCGGCACCAGTGCCACCCGGTTTTCCTGCAGGGTGGTTTCTTTGGGGATGCCGATAAAAAGTCGCTGGTGCTTGGGCTGTACGTCCAGCATTTCTGTTTGGGTACGGGGTACGGATAAGGTTTCCATATGTCAAGTTGGAAAAAGGCAGGGATTACAAAATTAGAATGCGGCGGGATGTTTCTCCCAATATCTCGATGTTAATTTTTGCCGCGTCGGGTGGCAACATGGATTCTACTATTTGCGGCCACTCGATCACGCAGTACCAGGGGTCGTACAGCATATCTTCCAGTCCGATGTCGAACGCTTCGGAAGCATTGCGCAGCCGATACAGGTCGAGGTGGTGAAAAAACGCCTCCTGGTCGTCCGGCAATGCATATCGATACTGATTCACCAACGAAAATGTGGGGCTGGCAGTATTGCCCTGCACACCCAGGTATTCACAAAATGCCTTCACAAATGTGGTTTTCCCTGCCCCCATTTCTCCATACAAGGCAATTTTCCGACGCCCTTGCAGCCCTTCGAGTACGGCTGGAATGACGGACGATAATTCGGATGGATGGTTTACTTCTATTTGCATGAACATCCTTTTTAAAAGCGCGGCAAAAGTACGGCCGTAAAGACCGAATTTCGCACTTCTTTTTTGTGTTGTACCACCACACTTTTTGCACTTAAAACCGCATGTTGTATTCAATTCAAGATATTGCGCAAATAATTCAGGCCCAATGGCTGCAGTCATCCAATCCGGAAGCAGGCATTGAACACTTGTTGTTCGACAGCCGGCAGGTGGCGGCGCCCGACCGATCGCTGTTTTTTGCACTTGCAGGCGAACGGCAGGACGGACATCGATACCTCGCTGACCTATACAAGGCAGGGGTGCGCCATTTTGTGGTGAGCAAACCGGTGCAGGTTTCCGATTTTCCGAATGCCAATATCTTGCTGGTTTCCGATACGCTTCGTGCGCTTCAGGCGCTGGCGCAGCAGCACCGCAAGCAGTTTCATATTCCTGTAGTGGCCATCACCGGCAGCAACGGCAAAACGGTGGTGAAGGAATGGCTCTGGCAACTTCTTAGCCCCGATTTTCACATCGTACGAAGCCCCAAAAGTTACAATTCCCAGATCGGCGTTCCCTTGTCTGTCTGGCAAATGCGCCCCGAACACACCCTGGCGCTGTTCGAAGCGGGCATTTCCAAACCCGGTGAAATGCAACATTTGGCAGGTATTATCCAGCCTGAAATCGGCGTTTTTACCAATATCGGCCCGGCGCACCGCGAAGGATTCCGCAACGACGAAGAAAAAATACGGGAAAAAATGCGCCTGTTCGACAGCGCGCGGGTGCTGGTGGTTTGTGCCGATCAGCCCGCCGTACTGGCCGAAGCGCAGGTGTGGCAACGGGCGCAGGAGGGCCGCCAGTTGTTCACCTGGTCGACAAGCGGGCAAGCCGCCGATGTGCAGGTTATTGGTATTCAGCCTGTTGCAGATGGTTTTTTGCAAATACGGGCGGCATTTCGGCAAATGATCGAACTGGGCGTGGTGGAAATTCCATTTTCCGATCCGGCCTCGCTCGAAAACGCTATCCATTGCTGGGCAGTAATGCACCTGCTGGGTGTACCGCAAAAAAGCATCGCCGAACGCATGCGCCGCCTCGAACCGGTGGAAATGCGCCTCGAACTGAAATCGGGTATTCGCCACTGCACGCTGGTCAACGACTTTTACAACAACGACCTGGCGTCGCTGCGCATCGCCCTGCAATTTGCCCGCCACCAGGCCCGAACCGGAAAATTTACACTGATCCTGTCCGACATCCTGCAAAGCGGCCTGTCTTCCAACGATTTATGGGCTGAGGTGGCCGATTCCATCCGTTTGCAGGGTGTGAGCCGGCTGATCGGCATTGGCGCCGATATTTCGGCCATTCGGGAACATTTGGGCGCAGGTTTCGATGCGGCTTTTTACCCGGATACGACAACTTTTTTGCAAAATATTGCCGTACACGATTTTCACGACGAACTGATTCTGCTGAAAGGCGCCCGCCCTTTCGAGTTCGAACGCATTGCCCGCCGACTGGAACAAAAAGCCCACAAAACCCTGCTGGAAGTCAACCTTACCGCCATGGTACACAACCTGAATGCCTACCAGCGCCTGCTGAAACCCGGCACACGCACTATGGCTATGGTAAAAGCGGCGGGTTATGGCTCCGGCTCGTCGGAAGTGGCGAAAATGCTGGAATTTCATCGCATCGACTACCTCGGCGTGGCCTATGCCGACGAGGGCATCGAACTGCGGCATTCAGGCGTCAACCTGCCGATTCTGGTGCTCAACCCCGAACCCGCCAGTTTCGACGCCATGTACCGCTTCCGGCTCGAACCCGAAGTGTACAGCCTGCCCATGCTCGACGAATTGATACACTATGCAGGGAAGGACAAAAACCTGTCGATCCACCTGAAAATGGACACCGGCATGCATCGCCTCGGTTTTGAGGCCGAAGACATCTCCGAACTGACCACTCGATTGCTGGAATACCCCAATCTGCGCGTCCAAACCATTTTTTCGCACCTGTCGGCCAGCGACGCCACGCAACACGATGCTTTCACGCACCGGCAGGCGGCCACTTTCCGCGCCCTGTCGGATCAGGTGGGCGCCGTGCTGGGCTACATGCCCGTTCGGCATATCTGCAACACGGGCGGTATCGTGCGTTTCCCGGAATACCATTTCGATATGGTGCGGCTGGGCATCGGGCTGTATGGCATCGACAGCGCCGGCCTGCAGGATCAACTGCGCGTGGTGAATACGCTGAAAGCCACCATCAGCCAGATCAAGGAAATTCCGCCCGGCGATACCGTGGGTTACAACCGCAACAGCGGCCCCCTCGCCCACCCTACGCGCATCGCTACCATCAGCATCGGTTATGCCGACGGCTTTTTGCGGCTGGCAGGTGGCGGGCGCTACTCGGTGCTGGTGCGCGGCGAACGGGCGCCTACCATCGGCAATGTGTGCATGGATATGACCATGGTCGACATCACCCATATCGAGGCCGCGCGGGAAGGTGATGAGGTCGTGATTTTTGGTGAAAACCCGCCGGTGCAGGAACTGTCTGCCTGCCTGCAAACGATTCCTTATGAGGTGTTTACAAATATTTCGGAACGGGTGAAACGGGTGTATTGGCAAGAATAAAAGTCGTCAGTCCTGAGTCGACAGTCGACAGTCCTGCGCTTTTAGGTGCGAGGATGGTCGGGATGAGGCTACTGGATGTACTCTTTGAAAAAATGATATGGGTTTGTGGAATTATCTCTACTTTTGCGGCGTTCTCAAAACAACTTTGGAACAAGGGCTTGTAGCTCAGGTGGTTAGAGCGGCTGACTCATAATCAGATGGTCGCGGGTTCAATTCCTGCCAGGCCCACCTTGAAAATCAAAGCGTTGCGCGGATGATTCCACGCAACGCTTTTTATTTGTGGATACATTTTGCAAACACATCCATTCCGCCTCATCAGACTCCCCACCCTTTACCCTTGTGAGTTCGGCGGTTCAGCGGTAAATGGCTGCATGTATTTCCGGTTGCCGGTCGCCTTATACAACGCATTGGCCACCGCCGCGAAAACGGGTGGGAAAGGAGGTTCGCCCAAACCTGTCGGATCTATATCATTTTGAACGAAATGTACGTCTATGCTCTTCGGTGCCTCGTGGTGGCGAATGATGCGGTAATTATGAAAATTACTTTGTTCGGCGGCCCCGTCCTGATGGGTTAAGGCGCCATACAATGCGTTTCCGATCCCGTCGACCACGGCGCCTTGCACCATATTCGTGGCGGCATCCGGATTTACCACAATGCCACAGTCCATGGCACTCGTTACGTGTTCCACATACGGTTCTCCGTCTCGTATCACCATATCCACCACGTGGCCTGCATAGGAGTTGTGGCAGAAATAGGCGGCAACACCTCGTTTTTTGTCGCGATGTTCCGGTTTACCCCAGCCGGATTTTTCTTTCAAGAGTTCCAGCACACCTGCATACCTGTCTGCGTCGTATTCATTGTTCTTGCCAACAGGATTTGTTTTGGCGCGTTGAAGCAATTCCAGGCGAAAATCTATCGGGTCTTTGCCCATGGCTTCCGCTACTTCATCGAGGAACGATTGTTCGGCGGCGGCATTAAAATTGGAGCGGGGCGCACGGAAAGCGCCAATGGTGATATTGGATGGAACTTCCCATCCTTCTGCCAGGTAATTGTCCACCGCCCCCGCAGGAAAACGATTGGCATGTATGGGGTGTTCCGGAATACCGCCGCCTCTTACATGAAAAGCGATCAGGTTTTTATCCGCATCCAGTGCGGCACGATACGTGGCCGTGTACATGGGACGATAGATGCCGTAGGTCATATCGTCTTCGCGGGTGTAAATGAGTTTGACCGGCGATTTTATTTTTTTGGAAATCAGCGCCGCTTCCGTGATAAAATGCCCGTACGCCCTGCGACCGAAGCCACCACCCATGCGTGTCATTTGAATCTCGATTTTTTCGGGAGGCAGGTTCAATATTTTGGAAAGGGAGGGCTCTATCCAGCCGGGGCCTTGCAGCGGGCCTACCAGCAGCGCCTTCTCGTCGGTAACATGGGCGAAAAAATTCATTGGTTCCATGCAGTTGTGGGCCAGGAATGGCGCATGGTAGGTGCGTTCGATCACCTGCGCGGCATTTTTAAAAGCCGTTTCCGGGTCGCCGTCTTTTCTCAACTCCTTTACTTCTCCTTTTGCACGCTCAGCCATTTTTTTGAGGTGCTCACTCGTACTTTCCAGTCCGGCAGGTACGACCACCTCTCTTTTGTCACCTCTCCATCCGACGACGGTTTCTTTGGTTTCGCTGATCGGCTCCCATTCTGTTTTTAGTTTTTTACGCGCGCTCATCACCTCCCAGGTGGAGTTGCCCACTACCACCAGCAAATCGTTGAAGGTCCGAGTGTCGAAACCTGCCTGCAAATAATCTTCCGGGTATAACTTCAGGCTAAAAACATCGACAATGCCCGGCATTTTGAGCGTTTGTGTGGCATCGAAAGATTTGAGTTTCAATCCGAAGGCCGGCGGATGCTCAATCATGGCGAATTTCATGCCTTCCTGGTAATAATCCAGCCCAAAAAGCGGTTTGCCGGTCACTATTTTAGAGCCTTCCGCGTTCTTTTTCGACTTTCTGACAATGGTAAAATCTTTGGCAGATTTCAACTTGACGTCTTTCGGAACGGCAATAGCAGCTGCTGCGCTTGCCATTTCGCCGTAGGTAGCCGTCTTCCCGCCTGGGTGAGACAATACCCCTTCTTTGGTGGTGATTTCACCGGCCGGAATACCCCAGGTCTGCGCAGCGGCTTCAACCAACATTTGTCTTGCCGAGGCCCCGGCATTCCGCAACGGCGCCCAGTACATTCTGACCGAATTGCTACCGCCTGTAAATTGCGGGCCCAGTTTCACATTGTCGTGCGGCCCCATTTCAACCACCACATTTTTCCAGTCCACGTCCAGTTCTTCCGCTACAATCATCGGTAGCGAAGTCATTACGTTTTGCCCAAATTCGGGGTTCGGGCAAAAGATTTTGATCATATTATCGGGCGTAATCTGAATGTATCCATTCAATTGACTGCCTTGTTCGGCCACATTCAGTTCGGCCATTTTGTCCATTGGCTTCAACGCGGACAGCCAGGAAAAACGAAGCATCAAACCGCCGCCCATCAGTGCGGAGGCTTTTAAAAAAGTACGGCGGTTCATGCCGCCACCTTCGTTTCCCAGATCGACGGCAAGGGGGTGGTCGGCGTCAGAATGTATGTTTTTATTTTTCATGATTTTTCAAACGTTCATTTTTGGAACATGCTCTTATTGGCCGCTTGCCGTTTTGATGGCTTCTTTTATTCTCAAATACGTGCCGCAACGGCAGATATTTCCGCTCATGAAGGTTTCAATTTCTTCATCTGTAGGGTTCGGGGTGGTTTTGAGCAGTGCCGCCGCACTCATAATCTGGCCCGACTGACAGTAGCCGCATTGTGCCACGTCGTGCTCCAGCCAGGCTTTTTGAACCGGGTGATCGCCTTGTTCGGACAAACCTTCGATGGTGGTGATTTCGGATTTTCCGACAGACGAAACGGGCGTCACGCAGGAACGGGTAGCGGCTCCGTTGAGATGCACGGTACAGGCGCCGCATAAAGCCATGCCACAGCCGTATTTGGTGCCTGGCAAATGGAGATGGTCGCGCAAGACCCACAACAGTGGTGTTGCCGAGTCGACATCCACTTTGAAGGTTTTGCCGTTGACTTTTAACGTGTATTTTGCCATATTGTCGACGTTTTTAAATGTAAAATAAACGAATATATCTTACCTGGACAAATGTAGAAACCGTCTGCCCTTGCCATGTCGCTGTTACTTTTCGCGTCTGTCCAGTTTTTTGACCATACAAAGGTGCGGGAGAAATGATTTCTCCGGGTTATACGGATTACCGTTTTATCTACCAATATTCCTGATTTAGAACGACAAACTCCTCATCCGATGGGCACTGGGCAATTCCTGTCAGGCCCAATATGAGACATCCCGAATTTTGGTTCGGAATTTTTCTTGCCCAAACTGATCGCGTAGAGTATTTTCCCGCAGATTTCCCGTAGAGTAATTTCCCGCAGAACTCGCAGATTTACCCGCAGAACTCGCAGAACGTAGAGTACACCGTGTACTCAATATGAAGAAGTTAGGTGTACTCTACGTTCTGCGAGTTCTGCGGGAAATTACTCTACGGGAAATCTACAGGAAACAAGTTCCAAAAAATAAGATCCCGAACCCTGGCTTTGGCCAAAATTCGGGATGTCTCCTGTTTCAACAGCGCATTCGGTTCAATTCTTCGCCTTAAAGTCGTATTTCAGTCCCCAGTACTCCTTCAGCACCATTTTCACCGAACCTACCGACACGGGCGATTCGATGAGCACCGGAATACGGTTCTGGTCGTCGGACACCCACACGGTCATTTTCGCGTCGTCCTTGAACACGTTACCAGCAATGAGCGTAGGCTGGAACTTGAGGGTATTGTATTTGCCCATATTGTGCACTTTCTTGCGCTCCTTGCCCATGTATTTCATTTTCAGGGGAAACTCCTCCTTGTCCATGAACACGCGGAACGGGATGGTATAACCGGCCTGCTGGCTGGCAAAGTCGTAATTGCGCAGGTTGTACAGGCTCGACAGCACATCGTGCACGCAGTCCTGCACATTGTGCTCCGTTTTGGTTTCGGCGGCGCCACGGTGGTCGGCGCGTATAACCGTCATCTTGCGGGCGGCCTGGTTGAAGGCGATTTTTTCAAAAATATGGTAATCGCCCTCATTCACGCTGCGCTCCGAATAATTGGGCAGCAGAGTATTTTTGTCTACCCAGGAATCGTAGTCGTCTTTCACGGTGTAAAACCACTCGTATGAATCGTAGGTTTCTCCGCGCGCCGAGTAGTGATACTGGTTGCCTTCGTCATACACACGGAAGGTGACCTCGCCAGCGGCCAGCCATACGAAGTTCCAGTTGTAGTATATCTTGTAGGTGAGTTTCTCGTTGTGCTGGAACGTATTGTTCGAGTTGCTGCACGGCTCTACGTTTTCGGCTATTTGTTCTTCCACGAACTGGTGTCCGGGAACTGTAAATGCCATGGAAAGCAGGGTGGCGCAAAACAAGACTATCTTAGTCGTCTTCATATCCAAGAGTTTTGGTGATGTTGACGTGAAACAGTGAAAAAGTACCAACTAACGCAGGCAAAATCAGGTTTATTATCCAGAGAATAAAGGTGGCTGCCAGGCTGCCAAGTTCATTGCCGCCAAAAAACGACCAGACAAAAACAGCCAGGTTGCCGCGTACCATCAAACCCGCTACTGCTGGTAGCGGCACGATGGTTTGCAGCAGGTAAATAGTAGCCACACCTGCATAGGCGCCCCAAAAGCCCGCCTGAATGGAGAAAAAGTGCAACAAAAGCACGTATTGTGTGGAATAAATAGCATATCGGACAGTCGACCATAACAGCAGCAACAGCAGATCGCGGCGGCGAAACTGCTCCAGCAAAGCCACATCGCGCAGGTAAGGTTTCAGCCTCCGGAGCCAGGGAATGCGCCGCGCAATGGGCACAATCTGACGGATGTTAAAGAATATGTAATACAGTATTCCAAGTCCGAGCAATGCAAAGGTCGTCACTGTTTGCACATCCGATTCGGTCCAGTTCAAAAATGCGCTGGCAAACCACAAGCCGCCCAACACGCCGCCGGTGAGCAAAATCAGGTATTGTGCAACACCTCCCACCGCATTCACCAGCAAGGATTTCCAGTGATTTTCAGGGCGCACAAACAGCAAGCGCCCGGCGTATTCGCCCATTCTGTTGGGGGTAAAAAGGGCAAAACTGATACCGGAAAGCACCGCATAGTAAGCGCGGGACAGAGAAAGTGGTTCGTAAGACCGTAAAAAAGGTTGCCATTTCAGGGTTTCAAAAAGCCAGTTGAATGGCATCAGCAGCAGCACTGCCGCCAGGAGGACCCAATTGGCTGTGCTGAATTGTTGTACAAAAACTTCGTACAGGGTAGCCAGGTTTTTTCTCGATTCCAGTTCGAAGTACAAGGCTACGGCGAGGGCCAGAAACAGCCCGATTCTAAAAACAAGGTTGAGGTGTTTTTTGGGAAAAAGCCGCCTTCGGGCGGCGGCGATAACCGAAGACTGGGTAGGCATGTATGTAGGAGGGGGATTGCCGGTTTGCAGACTTTTTTTTGCCGGACAAACCGGGCATAAAGAAAAGATGGGCAACCCTCCACCGGAGAATTGCCCATCGGTTGATGTTCTTTATAGAAACCGATTCTTAGAAACCGGCATCTTTGTTGCCTTTGAAAGTGCCTTTGCCGGCTTCTTTACCTTCCGGGCGAGCCATTTCAGTCTGGTCTTTAGCCACCATGAATTCAACGCGGCGGTTGCTGCTGCTGGAACCGGCTACCGGAATCAGCGGCGAGCCTTCACCTACCCAGTTGAGGATCAGGCGCTCGCGAGCGATACCATGTTGCGAAACCAGGAATTCGATAGCGGATTTGGCGCGGTTGTAAGACAATACGTTGTTGTATTTTTCAGAACCGCGGCTGTCGGTGTGACCAACTACCACTACTTTGATCTCCGGATTTTGCTTCATAACAGAGGCTACCTGATAGATTTTTTCGTACTCGCTGTAACGAACTGTGTAGTTGTTATCGCTGAAGTAGATCATCGGCAGGAACCAGTTGCTCAGGCCAGGCTGCGTCGGCAGTTTGAAGTTTTTCAGTTTTGCGTCGACGATGTCGTTCACCTGCTGTTCGGTGGTGTATTTCGGCAGACCTTGTGCTACACCATCCATGTTAACAGAGTAACCTGGAGGAGAGTAAGGTTCTTTGTCTTTGTAGTCGGCTACTTTGTCGCCATCGCTGTCGAGGGTTACACCTTTCGAGTCAACGCGGGCACCAGCCGGGCTGTTGTCTTCGTCGTCGATGGCATCGATGATACCGTCGCCGTCTGTGTCGGTCGGATCGTAGATCGGGCGTGCTTCCAGTGCAGCGATAGCGTCAGATACTTGCGCCAGCGGGTTGCTCCAGTACAGTGGTTCAACTTTAGCCATACCGTCTTTCGTTTTGCCGCCGAGGTTGAAGTTCAGGCGAACGTTGGGGTAGTGCCAGTTGTCGCGGTAAGTCGTCTGGTTGTTGTTGATGTTGGCTTCAGCATCGAGGCGGTCTGCTTCGCGGCCGAAAACCGTTGCAACGGTGTACTCAATAGCGAAGTTGAATTTCGGAGATACACGGAAACCGATGCCGCCACCGAAGTCAACATAAGGCACTGTAGCGCTGATGTCGCCGTTACCAGGAGCAGTAGCACCCTGAACCAGGATGTTTTCGTAGTCTACTTTGAAGTTGGAAGCACCGATACCTGCAAAGCCATTGAGCAGAATTTTGCGCATGGGTTTGTCGAAGCGGATGTTGTTCAAAGCGGCTACCAATTGAGCGCCGCCACCGATCCAGGTGGTTTTGGAAGTACGGGTGTCGTTGGTACCACCGCCTTCGTTTTTAGCCTGACCGAACATACCGTTGGCACGGATAGAGAAGATATGGTCAATCGATTTGCGCACGTGCAGACCGCCACCGAAACCGAGTTTGGAATCGAGGTCGCCAGCAACAAAAGGCAAACCGACGTGAACGCCAAGTTCCCATTGGTCCTTAGGGGTAAAAGAGCGGTATGTGCCGCCACCGGTTGTAACCTCTCCTGGTGTCTGCGCATTAATCCCTATATACGCAGCGACGAAGAGTAATACTAATGTTAATTTTCTAACCGTCATAGGGTTGTAGAATTTGAATGAGTGAATGTGTTAACAGCTTGAGGTCAAGCGATGTGTTGTTTTGACAAGTTACCTGAAAACGGCGGGATTTGTTGGAAAAGAAAAGCGGATTAAAATGAAAAATGTTTAAATTCCAAGTTTTTTTAGGGCCAAATATAAGGCGCTCGATGAAATTTTATTTGGCGCAGTATTATTTTTTCTAACATCTTCGAGAGATTGGCGTATTGTAGCGGACGTATCTCCGAAAATTGCGGCGTCTGTCATGCGCGCGTCCGGCTGCATCAGGTATGCAAAAACCCGTGCCATACCGCAGTTTGCAATAAAATCGGGGATAACACCGGTATGCTCGTCTGCATACTTGGCTGTCGGCCCGAAAAACACCTCATCGTCGATAAACGGCACATTCGCGCCACAGGCAATTACTTCCACACCACCTGCTAAAAGACTGTCAACTTGTGCACGCGTCACTAATTTGGACGCCGCACCCGGAATAAAAATATCGGCGCCCAGTTCCCAAATGCGTTGATTTGCCTCTTCAAATGGCATCAAATTACTTCCTGCAAGTTTGTTGCCATTTTTGTTAATAAACAAATTTTTTACCTCAGAAAGGGTAAATCCTTCCTCAGAAATCAACGCTCCATCGCGGTCAATTATCCCCAATATGCGCACACCTTGCTTGGCTAAGTAACAGGCAGCAGCCGATGCCACGTTGCCCCAGCCCTGGATAATGGCCGTTTTGCCCGCGGGTGTGCACTGGTGGTACAGGTCGTAAAAATGGCGTACCGATTCGGCCACGCCGTATCCGGTGATCAAGTCGGCCACGGCATATTTGTCCGGACCGCCTTCGGGCACGTATTCGGTATCTTCTACAATTTTGGTGCAGCCGTAGCGCAGTTGGCCGATCAGGTTGATCTGCTGCCCTTCCGAAGGGTGCAGGTGGCCACGCACGATGCCTTCCTGCGGGTGCCAGAGCCCAATCGCTTCGGTAATGGGCACTACATCCTTGATCTCGTCTACATTGAGGTCGCCGCCGGTGCCATAGTAATTTTTCAGCAGCGGCAACACGGCCCGGTACCAGCGCTCCAGTACCCCCCAGCGATCGGGATGGTGGGGATCGAAATCGATGCCGCTTTTTGCGCCGCCGATGGCCGGCCCGCAAACGCTGAATTTGATTTCCATGACCTTGGCCAGCGAAACAACTTCTTCTTTCGTCAGGCCCTTGCGCATACGCGTGCCGCCGCCTGCAGCACCGTTTCGAAGCGAATTAATAACAACCCAGCCCCGCGCATCGGTCTCGCTGTCGTTCCATTCAAAAACGATTTCGGGCTTTTTATCCCTGTATTTGGTTAGTAAATCATCCATTACTGCAAAATTTGGTGTGGTGTAGGCAAAAACGGCGCAAAAGTAGAAAAAAACAAGGCCAAAAAACAGTTTTGAAAACTTCCCTACTTTTGGCCGTTCAGCGGAACACGCGTGTTTCGCCATTCCAAACGATCCAACCAACGCACAAACCTCTTTCCCATGCTGCAAAACTGGCTCAAAGCGCTGCCCGCCTCTTTTTTCAAATGGGCCGATAACTTGCCCGAAGATCGGCTGGGCCGACACCTTGTGCCGTACAAGAGCGAACTTCCCGACCTCAAAAAAGTGAAAGTGGTACTCATCGGCGTAGGCGAAAAAGAGTCGAACGCCGTACGCGAGTCCTTGTACCGCACTGCCTGGAATTTTCCTGCAAACGAAATTGCCGACCTCGGCAACCTGCGCAAGGCTGATTCGGCGCAATTGATTCCCGTAGTACACGAACTGCTGAGTGGCAAGGTCACGCCTGTTATTCTGGCCGCACCGGATGCTATGGCACGTGCTCAGTTTCTGGGTTATCAGGATGCCAAAGCGCTGGTCAACCTCGCAGTTGTCGACGAGCGTGGCCGGTTCGGCCATCCCGACGAGGTGTACACCAATTTGCTGACGCCCCGCCATCCACTCCTGTTTCATTTTGCTGCTATTGGTATTCAGGTACACCAGACAGCGCCTGCACAATTTGATTTTCTGAGTAAAAACTACTTCGATGTCGTCCGGCTGGGCAAATCGAGGGCGGCGATCGAAGAAACGGAACCGGTGCTGCGCGACGCCGATTTGCTGTCTTTCCACCTCGGGGCGCTCAAACAGGCCGATGCGCCGGGCGTATCTGCGCCTTCGCCTTCCGGGTATTTTGCCGAAGAAGCCTGCCAACTGTGCCGCTACGCGGGCATGAGCGACAAACTCACTTCTTTTGGGATGTATGGTTACGACCTTGCCCGCGACCGCGACGGGCAAACGGCCCAGGTGAGCGCTCAAATGACCTGGTACTTCCTCGATGGTTTTTTTAACCGGAAAAAAGACTACCCGGTTTCTACGGCCGGACTCACAGAATACGTGGTCGATTTCAGGCAGTTGCACTACCAGTTGACTTTCTGGAAAAGTGTAAAAACCGGCCGCTGGTGGATGCAGGTGCCTGTGCCTACCCGTAAAAAGCACGAACGGCACCGACTCATTCCCTGCTCTTTTCTGGATTATCAGGCTGCCTGCCGCGAAGAATTGCCCGAACGGCTGATGCAGGCGCTGCACCGTTTCGGGTGAGCAATTATCGACCAAAAGTTTTCCACAAAGCCACCTGATTTCCTACGATTTGTTTTAAATTTGCCGGCATGATACCTGCGGCTGCACTATGCAGCATTTAACTCCTTCCCATGCCACAATTCGCACACCTCCACTGCCATACCCAGTACTCGTTGCTCGACGGAGCGGCCAGTATTCCTTCGCTTTTTAAAAAAGCGGCTGCCGATGGTATGAAAGCCATTGCCATTACCGACCACGGCAATATGTTCGGCGCGTTTCAGTTTGTGGCAGAAGCCGCCAAACACGAAGGGGTGAAACCTATTGTGGGCTGCGAATTTTATGTGGTGCAGGATCGGCACCGGCGCAACTTCACCAAGGAAGACCGAGACAAACGCTACCACCAGTTGTTTCTGGCTAAAAACCCGGAAGGGTATAAAAACCTGGTAAAACTGTGTTCGCTCGGATACATAGAAGGATTGTACGGCAAATACCCGCGTATCGACAAGGAACTGATCCTGCAATACCACGAAGGCCTCATCGCTACCACCTGCTGTATCGGCGCCATGGTGCCCCAGGCCATTTTGAGGAAAGGCGAGGAGGAAGCAAAAAAAGAATTTGAATGGTGGCTCGATCTCTTTGGCGAAGACTACTACATCGAAGTGCAGCGCCACCAGATGGCCGAACAGGACAAGGTGAACGAAGTGCTGCTGCGCTGGGCACAGGAGTACAATGTGAAAGTCATTTGTACCAATGACTCCCACTACGTCGACCAGAAAGACTCCAATGCCCACGATATCCTGCTCTGCGTCAACACCGGCGAAAAACAGGCTACACCTGCCATACGCGAATTCGTGGAAGAAGGCACCGTGATGAAAGGCGGCCGTTTCGCTTTCTGGAACGACCAGTTTTATTTCAAAACGCAGGCTGAAATGGGCACCCTGTTCAAGGACGTTCCCTTCGCGCTCGACAACACAATGGAAATTGTGGACAAATGCGAGCACCTGAAACTAAAAAAGGACATCCTGCTGCCCAATTTCATCGTGCCGCAGGAATTTCACAGCCAGGATGATTACCTGCGCCACCTCACTTTCGAAGGCGCCAAAAAACGTTACAAAGACCTCACGCCCGAGGTGGAAGACCGCCTCAACTTCGAACTCAATACCATCAAAACCATGGGTTTTGCCGGCTACTTCCTGATTGTAGCCGACTTCATCAACCATGGCAAAGACATCGGCGTGTTCATCGGTCCTGGCCGCGGATCGGCCGCAGGGTCGGCCGTTGCCTATTGCATCGGTATCACCAACATCGACCCGATCAAGTACCAGTTGCTGTTCGAACGTTTTCTCAACCCCGACCGCAAATCCATGCCCGATATCGATACCGACTTCGACGACGAGGGTCGGCAGCGCGTAATCGATTACGTGGTCGAAAAATACGGCAAACAGCAGGTAGCCCAAATTGTGACTTACGGCACCATGGCGGCCAAAATGTCAATCAAAGACGTGGCCCGCGTACTCGACCTGCCGCTTGACCAGGCCAATGCGCTCGCCAAACTGGTACCTGAAAAACCCGGCATTTCGCTCAAACGGGTGCTTACCGCACCTCTGTCCGGTGAAAACTCCCTGGTCGAAAAGGAAAACCTCGTAAGCGAAGACATCGAAAACGCCAAACGGCTGCGCGAACACCTCGCCGCAGAAGACACACCCGAAGGCGCAGTCCTCAAGGAAGCCATGGTACTCGAAGGCTCGGTACGTGGCACCGGCATCCATGCGGCCGGTATCATCATCGCACCGAAAGACCTGACGGAAATCATTCCCGTAGCCACTTCCAAGGAAACGGAACTGCTAATTACACAGTACGAGGGCTCTATCATTGAGGACGCCGGCGTTATCAAAATGGACTTTCTGGGCCTCAAAACGCTCACGATCATCCGCGACGCCCTGGCCCTCATCGAGCAAAACCACGGCGTAAAAATCGATATCGACTCCATCCCGCTCGACGATAAAAAAACCTACGAACTCTATCAACGCGGCGAAACCAACGGCACCTTCCAGTTTGAAAGTGCGGGTATGCAAAAATACCTGCGCGACCTCAAACCCGACAAGTTCGACGACCTGATCGCTATGAACGCACTGTACAGGCCAGGGCCGCTGGAGTATATTCCTGATTTTATTGCCCGCAAACACGGCAGACAGGCGGTGACGTACGACTTGCCGGATATGGAGGAGTATTTGAAGGATACGTTCGGAATTTGTGTAACGGGCGACACGCTGGTTTTTGATGCGATTTCAGGCGCCCGGGTGAGGATTGATCAATTGAAAGATCGGGTAGGTGATTTCTATGTCCAAGGAGTCGATGAAGCCCTGAATCCACGAAAAGGGAAACTAAGTTACTGGGTTTGTAATGGGGAAAAAGAGGTGTTTAAGGTAAAACTGAAAAATGGGTCTTCCGCCAAAATGACTTCCAACCATCGCGTTTTGACAGAAAATGGATGGCGCGAACTTGGGCAACTGAAGCCTGGTGATAGAATTGCCATACCCAGAAAATTGGAAGCAGAATCGCCCAAAGCATTCGATCGAAACAAACTACGCGTGCTGGCCTATTTGTTGGCTGACGGTTCGCTCACTTCTTGTGGCCCTACAGCAGACTTTATATCAAAAGATCAGGTATTGATTGATGAGTATCAAAAGTGTCTCACTTCTTTTGAGCGAGTTCAATCCAGTATTTTGATGCAGGCAAGAGGTGTATCAAGAGTAATGGTAAAAGGAATTCATAAAACTCATTACCATGAACCGAACGCTCTTGTATCTGCTTTAAGGGAATGGGGGTTGAAGACAACTGCAGGAGGATGCTGGTCTGGCGATAAATTTGTTCCGGAGTTTGTGTTTGAATTGACGGACGAACTCATCGGCTTCTTCCTGGCTTCCTTGTGGGATTGCGACGGTCATGTGGGTGTGAAAATTTGCACATTCAAAACAATCTCTTCCAAACTGGCCAACGACGTTCAGACCTTACTCCTGCGCCTGGGTATCCACTCTACTACTTACGAAACAACCTACTACAACCACAGAAGGAACGAGGAAATTACGGCCTTTCAGGTATCTGTTTACAACCTGAAATCATTTGCAGAAAAAGTAAGTCCTCATCTCGTTTTAAAGAAAATGTCGGGGCGAAGCGCTTTTCAGGAAGAGGCAACCGATAGTGTTTCACGTTCAATCTTCTTTGAGGAACTGGAAGCAGCGTGGACTGGTTCGCAACGATCTCTGATGCAAGCACATGGTCTGAGCCGTCAGCATTTTAACACTTTAAACAAGTCTCGATCTCGAATCGCCAGCCATGTAGTGGCTCCTTTGACCAACAGTCTCGTACTACCTCAAACCCAACAGAACCTGAATGTTCGTTGGGAGGAAATAAGCGAGATTACCCCTGCTGGTATAGAACATGTTTACGATATCACTGTAGATGATATACACAACTTTGTAGGCAATAATATCATCCTGCACAATTGTGTCTATCAGGAACAGATCATGTTGCTTTCCCAAAAACTCGCAGGCTTTTCCAAAGGAGATGCCGACGTGCTGCGCAAAGCCATGGGTAAGAAACAGAAGGCTGTGCTCGACAAAATGAAGAGCCAGTTTATTGAAGGTGGCAAGACCCGAAACCACCCCGAAAAAACCCTGGAAAAAGTGTGGACCGACTGGGAAGCCTTCGCTTCCTATGCCTTCAACAAATCGCACTCTACCTGCTACGCCTTCGTGGCCTATCAAACGGCATACCTGAAAGCGCACTACCCTTCGGAATACATGGCTGCTACGCTCACGCACTCGCAGTCCAATATCGATAAAATTACCTTCTTCCTCGAAGAGTGCAAGCGCATGGGCCTGCCGGTAAAAGGCCCCGATGTGAATGAATCGCAGATCAATTTTTCGGTCAATAAAAAAGGGGAAATCCGATATGGTATGGGCGCCGTAAAAGGTGTGGGCGAGGCCGCCATGCAAACGATGATCGAAGAAAGAACCGCCAACGGCCCCTTCAGGGACATTTTCGATTTTATGCGGCGCATCAACCTGCGCACCGTCAACAAACGGGTGATGGAAAGCCTGGTGTACGCCGGTGCATTCGATGGCATGGGGCTCTCGAGGGCTGCGTTTTTTGCAGAAACGGACAAGGACGTGCCTTTTGTAGAAAAACTGCTCAAATACGGTTCGGCGTTTCAGGGCGACAAAATCATGTCGGTCAATTCGCTGTTCGGTGACCTGTCCGATTCGGTGAGCATACCGGAGCCGGTCGTTCCAAAAGCAACCGATTGGGGGCTCATTTTCAAATTGCAGAAAGAAAAAGAGGTGGTCGGTATTTACCTCAGCGGCCACCCGCTCGACGATTTTCGGTACGAATGGGAGCATTTCGCTTCGCCATTGGCCAATATCGACAACTTTAAAGGCCGCAAAGTGAATGTGGCAGGTTTCGTGCTGAAAGCCGAACACCGGATCAGCCAGAAAGGCACCGGATGGGGCAAGTTCACCATCCAGGATTATACCGGCTCGCTGGAAATCGTCATGTTTTCGGAATCGTACGCCAAGTTCAAAACCTTTTTTGAAGAGGGTACCAGCGTGTATGTAGAAGGCGAATACAAGCAACGCTACAATTCGGATGAAATGGAATTCCGCGTGCAAAACGTGCGTCTGCTCGAAACCATCGGCGAAGAAAAAACCTCATCCATTACCCTGAAAATTCCCGTTGAAAAACTCTCCGCGGACCTGATCGACCGCATCGAAAAACTATGCCAGGCACACAAAGGCAAGCACCTGTTGCGCATGGAACTCATTGATTATCAAAACAAAGACAAAATGTCATTCACCTCGCAAACCCGCAAGGTGACAGTAGGCAATGAGTTTATTGCAGCGCTGGAGGGGCTGGGTGTAGAGTGCGGGGTGAATTAAGTTTAATGACTATCCGCATATTGTACCCTGTCCATTTTTACTGTTGGAAAAACCTATACAGCGGCTAAAATTGCGAGATGTGCCAAGGGTTGTTCAGGTGGTGGTATGGGCTTTAGCCCGTCGGGAAAGCGCCTTTTAAGGCACTCTGGAAAAAACAATAAATTAAGCGCCATGAATGCGCTGTCCCGACGGGCTAAAGCCCATACCACCACCTGAACAGCCCTTGGCTGTTGTTGTGTTGGCCCACAGTTCAACAATGGGGTATATCATTTTAAGTTTTATCAACGCCCCAAATGCACCAGCAACACACTCACATCCGCCGGGTTTACCCCTGAAATGCGGCTGGCCTGCCCGATGGTACGCGGTTTTATTTTGGACAGTTTGTCGCGTGCTTCGATGCTCAGGCCGGTGATCGATTTGTAGTCGAAATCGGCGTGCAGGTGCAGGTCTTCCAGCCGGGTCATTTTGGCCACCAGTTCTTCTTCTTTCTGGATATAACCGGCGTATTTCATGTTGATTTCGGCCAGTTCCACAAATTCCTGGTCATAAGGCGACAGGAATTGGGCCAGTTCGGGCAGGTATTGCGCCATGCCCGGAATATCCACCTGCGGGCGCAGGAGGATGCTGTGCAGTTTTACTTTTTGCTGGATGGGGGCAGAATCGACGCTTTGCAGGTAGCCATTGAGTTCGTCGGGCGTCACGGAGGCATTTTTGAAAAACGCCTCGATTTCGGCGCTGGCCTGTGTTTTGGCGCGTACGCGATCCATGCGCACATCGGCGCCCATCACGCCTAGGCGATGTGCAAGAGGCGTCAGGCGCAGGTCGGCATTGTCCTGACGCAGGAGAATGCGGTATTCCGCACGGCTCGTAAACATGCGATACGGCTCCTGGGTACCTTTATTCACCAGGTCGTCAATGAGTACGCCAATATAGGCTTCCGAGCGTTTGAGCACCAGCGGCGCCTCTTCTTTCACGGCAAGTGCGGCGTTCATACCGGCCATCAGGCCCTGGCAGGCGGCTTCTTCGTAGCCGGTGGTGCCATTGATTTGTCCGGCAAAAAAGAGATTTTTCACCAGATTGGTTTCCAGCGTCGTCTGCAATTGGGTAGGCGGGAAATAATCGTACTCGATGGCGTATCCCGGCCGGAACATTTTTACATTTTCCAGCCCTGGAATGGCACGCAGGGCCTTGAACTGCACATCTTCGGGCAGCGACGAGGAGAAGCCATTGATGTAAATCTCTACGGTGTCCCAGCCTTCCGGTTCGATGAACAACTGGTGCCGGTCGCGGTCGGAAAAACGATCGATTTTATCTTCGATACTCGGGCAATAACGCGGCCCGAGACCCTGGATGCGCCCGTTGAACATAGGCGACTTATCAAAACCCGTGCGCAGAATATCGTGCACTTTCTGGTTGGTGTAGGTGCTCCAGCAGCAAAGTTGTTTTTCGAGTTTCGGCGTATCGGTATAGGAAAATTTGCCGGGCGGATTGTCGCCATCCTGCCGCTCCATTTTCGAGTAGTCGAGCGAGCGGCCGTCGATGCGCGGAGGCGTGCCCGTTTTCATGCGGCCTGCCTCGAAGCCCAGTTCGATCAATTGTTCGGTGATGCCTTTGGCTGCACTTTCGCCTGCACGGCCGCCTCCAAACTGTTTTTCACCGATGTGTATGATGCCGTTGAGGAAAGTGCCATTGGTGAGGACCACGGCGTTGCTTTCAATTTCGAGACCCATGCCGGTAATGACACCGCCTACGCGCCCGTCTTTGACGATCAAGCCGCGCACCATTTCCTGCCAGAAGTCGATATTGGGATGTGCTTCCAGCATACTGCGCCATTTGGCTGCAAACCGCATGCGATCGCTTTGTGCACGCGGGCTCCACATGGCGGGGCCTTTGGAGAGGTTGAGCATGCGAAATTGCACGGCGGTATGGTCGGTCACGATGCCGGAGTAGCCACCCAGGGCATCCACCTCGCGCACGATCTGGCCTTTTGCCACGCCGCCCATAGCAGGATTGCAACTCATCTGCGCGATGGTTTGCATATTCATCGTGGCCAGCAGGACTTTCGCCCCCAGGTTGGCCGCCGCCACCGCCGCTTCACAACCCGCGTGGCCGGCGCCTACTACTATGACATCGTATTTCGGAAACATGCTCGCTAAAACCTCTTTTTTGCTGAAAAAGTTGGCAAAGGTAAGGGATTTTTAAGTGTTTGGGTGTTTAAGTGTTTTGGTGTTTGGGTGTTTTGGTGTTTTAGTGTTTAAGTGTTTTTGTGGGCTTCGCTCTTGGTATTTGTGGTTTAAGGGTAAACTTTCCCTCATCCCCAAGAGCGAAGCCCACAAAAACACTTAAACACTAAAACACCAAAACACTTAAACACCAAAACACTTACCCCTCCCTCACTTCACCACAAACGTCTTTTTCTCCACCCCTATCCCTGTCATCGTGATCGATTTCCACTGTTTTGGTAGTTTGGTTTTCATCTGGGAAATTCCTTGCGGAGTAATATCGATGCCGCCGAAGCCCATCAAAGTAGCCTGCAAAAAGCCGCCGGCGCCGGTAGCAAAATACGGGTTGGTGCCGCCTGCCGTTTCAGCCAGCACACCGAATGGCGGCACTTCATTGGGTTTGAAACTCTTCGTCCACAGGTCGTAGCCGCGCTCGGCATTACCGCCCCGCGCAGCCGATACAGCCAGCGCCGCATTACCCATGGCCGGGCCGTCTTTCGACATACGCGGCTCGTAATAATCAAGGTCTTTTTTGATCTGGGCAGGGTCGGTAATAACTTTCAAGGGATAGGCCAGCAGGTTCACGTCGGCCTGTTTGATGGTAACGCCGTCATAGGTGGCATTTTCGCGGGTGACACCGTCTGGGAATTTCAGGATGGGAATGTTTTCTGCCACCAGCATCCAGTCGGGGTTGGGCACGAGGCCGAGTTCTTTAGCCGCATCAGTAGCGTAAGCCAGCACCGTTTTGGCCATGCCGTTGGTGAAGGCATTGTTGTCGATATTTTCCTGCCACTCGTTGGCTCCGATGACGTTGTTGATGTCGTATCGGCCCGGGCCGTTGCGCTCCACGCGCGAAGCCCAAAAATCGGCGCCTTCTTTGAGCAGGGGCCAGCCGCGGGTGCGCAGCCATTCCTTGTCTTTGGTCACCAGATAGTATTGCCAGGCTGCCCAGCCCACACAGCCGGTGATGTGCTGCTGAAAAGGCCCGGTAAGTGCCCACACCGGCGTTTCTTCTTGTCCGGTGGTGGTACTTTCCCAGGGAAACATGGCGCCCTGGTAGCCATGCGAAAAGGCATTTTGTTTGGCCTCGTCGAGCATTTGATAGCGGAATTCGAGCAGTGAGCGGGCAATTTCAGGGTGCAGTACCAGCATGGGCGGGTACATCCAGAGTTCTGTGTCCCAAAATACGTGACCGTTGTAGCCAAGCCCCGAGAGTCCCATGGGCGACATACTCAGTGCCGTACCTTCCCGTGCAAAGGAATACAGGTGGTACATGGCTGAATGCACGGCGCGGGCGTCTTCAACCGGGCCATCGATGGTGATATCCGACGACCAGAGTTTGTCCCAATCCGCCGTGTGGCGGCGTAGCAGGCGTTCGCTGCGCTCCAGGGCGGCATAGATGGTAAGGCGTTCGGCCTCATTGTGGGCATCAGGCACATGGGCGCTGCTGATGACCGAACCAACTACGGCAAAACGATAGGTTTCGCCCGCTTTCAGTCGTTTGTTGAATTTCAACAGGTGCATATTGTAGTCCCAGTCTTCGTGGATCAGGTCAGGTTCGGCGCCGTGTTTTTCATCAAAAACAAAACTCGACGAAGCCGCCACGGTATATTTGCCGCTCGGGCTTTTGCCGACGGAGGTGAGCAGCGGTATGAGCACGTGCGGTCGGTCGATTTCGGAGTAATAATTGCGCACATCCTGCAGAATATCCGGCGCTTCGATGACGGATGCAGGCGTGATGGTGACGTCTTTTTTGGCTGTAATTTCCACCAGGCTGAGGGCGCAAAACGGCAGGTGCCGCAGTGCCATCACGCGGTGCGACACACTGACCTGATCACCCACATTAAAGGTGGTGGTCAGTTGGGCCTGGCGCATGTCGAGCGTTTGTTTGTAGTCGGAAATATCCTTGCGGCCGATGCGGCGCCCGTCGACATCGAGGTTCATATTCACGAAATTGAAGCCTTTGAGGATATTGCTAACCCGGCCGCGACCGTAATTGTCGTAGGCACCGTTGAGCACTACGTCTTTCACGCGCATGGGCTCTGGCGAAGAAACGAGGCCGATCATGCCATTGGCAACGGTGATCCCGTAGTAATTGGCCGGGTCGATATGGTCGGCCACAATATGCCAGGCATCGTTCTGGGCATGTAATGTGGCCATACGGAGCATTATTCCGAGGAAAACAAGGTGTAATTTTTTCATGGTTTAATCATATTTAGCGGAGGAAATGTAAGGAGTTCTGCCATCCTGTTTCATTCGGAATTTAATTTCATGTATTTCTAAGCACAGCATGCCATACGAAACCATTGCCCGGCATTTTTTCAATTTCGACCGTTGGCTGGGCATCGAACCCATCGGCAACGGCCATATCAACGATACCTACCGCATTGGATTTGAAGTGGAGGGTCGGGTGCAATGGTGGCTGCTTCAGCGCCTCAATCACCACATTTTCAAACAACCTGATGTGGTAATGGAAAATATTCGAAAAGTGTCTATTTTCCTTGAAAAACAAGCATATCCCATGCAAACAACCGCCCCGGTAGCAAAGTTGAGTGGCGGCTTGTTGCATACCGATGCGCAGGGCAACTACTGGCGCATATTTCCATATATTCCAGACAGTTACACCCCGGAAGGCCTGGTAGGGCCAGAAATCGCCTTCACGGCGGCGCGTGCGTACGGTGCTTTTGCACGCGCATTGCAACATTTCCCTGCCAACAACCTTTCCGAAACCATACCGGGCTTTCACGACACCGATCGGCGCTGGGCCGCGCTGGAAGAAGTGCTGAAAACAGATCCCGTCGGCCGCGTCCGGTTCACTGCTCAAGAAATTGCGGCGATTCACGAGGCGTTGCCCTTGTTTCGCCAAATTAGTCACCTGAAACAATCGGGAGCGCTGCCGGTTCGCGTTACCCACAACGATACCAAAGCCGGCAACGTTTTGCTGAATATGCATACCCATCAGGCGCTGGCAGTCATCGATCTGGATACCGTGATGCCCGGCGCTATTTTGTCGGACTTCGGAGATATGGTGCGCACATTTGCCCCGACGGCCCCGGAAGACAACCCGGAGGCCGTTTCTCTGCGTCCTGACATCATCGCGGCCCTGGAAGAAGGTTTTTTGTCGGAAACGGCCGATTGGCTGCTGGAATCGGAGCAAAAACACCTGATGTTGGGCGCTGCCTGGATCACCGGCGAGCAGGCTTTGCGATTTTTGACCGACTGGCTTGCCGGTGATGTGTACTACAAGATTCAGTATGCGGAACACAACCTGGTACGGACGCGCAATCAATTGGCGCTATTTCGTGCGATAGTTGCAAAATACGCATAGTTTCACAGGCTTTCTACTACCTTTGCGCGGCTTTCTGCAGCAGTATAACCATGCAAAAAAGACTTCTCCTTCTACTTCTCACATTATCCGCGCTGTTGTGGCAGTGCGGTGGCGACGAAAACAAGACCAACGACCGCCCTCTGGCACAGGTGTATAACAAAACCCTGTACCTCTCCGAACTGGATGGCGTGGTGCCCGAAGGTGTTTCCAAAGAAGACAGCGCGCTCATTATCAGCGCTTATGCGCAGCGATGGGTGCGTGAACAATTGCTGATGTACGAGGCAGAGCGCAACATTCCCAAAGACCTGAACATCGACGAACTGGTGCGCGATTACCGCGCCAGTCTGGTACGGTTCAATTTTGAAGAACAAATTATCGGACAACAACTCGACAGCACCGTTTCGGAAGCCGAAACCAAAGCGTTTTACGAAAACAACAAAGACCAGTTTCAACTCGAAAGTACCATTTTGAAGTGCAAACTGCTCAAATTGCCCGCCCGCGCTCCACAATCCGAAATCAACAAACTCTGGTACAGCCGCAAGGCATCGGATGAAGCCAATTTGAACGCTTTTGCACGCCAATGGGCTGCCCTGGCCCTGCTCGACGACGAAAAATGGTATAAATTGGAAGAGATAGCCGCGATTTTGCCCAAAGGCACGTTAACTGCTGACAACGTCGGCTCGCGGCGGGAAGGGACACTCAGCGATGGCGATTTTCGTTACTACTACCGCGTGGAAGAAGTGGCGCAAGGAAAATCTACCGCCCCGTTCGAATATGTGCGAGAACAGGCATCCAAAGTGATCTTGCACAAACGCAAACAGGAACTGCTGGAAAAATGGAAAGAAGACTTGTACCAGAAAGAATTGCGCCGGGAAAACATCAAAATCATGCAATAACAAGCCCGGCAATGCCGGACAGGAAAACAACAAAGCATACTCCAAACCGTCGCTATCGACACAAAAACATCACCAGAATTTGCGTTCAATGAAAAATATAACCCGGATCGTCCCGCTGCTGTTTTTACCCTTCCTGCTGGCCGCCCAGAATGAAAAAGCCGTTATCGACCGCGTGGTTGCCACTGTCGGCGGAGAAATTATCCTGCTGAGCGAGGTGCAGGAGCAGTTTTCCTACATGAAAAAAGACCAGCCTACCCTGCCCGACGACTACCAGTGCATCGTACTGCAAAATCTGATCGTGCAAAAATTGCTCGTCAACCAGGCCAAACTCGACTCCGTGGAAGTAAAAGATGAGGAGGTCGAAACCCAACTCAATGCGCGGATCGACCGCCTGATGCTGTATTTCAACCAGGACCCGAAAGCCATCGAGGAGTTTTACGGCCAAACCATCGACCAGATCAAAGATCAAACCCGCACCGACATGCGCAACCAGTTGCTGGCCGAGCGCATGCAGAGCGAAATCACGGCACACGCTACCATCACGCCCGCAGAAGTGCAGCGCTTTTTCCGAAATATTCCGGCCGACTCGCTCCCTTACTTCAATGCAGAAGTGGAAATCCGCGAAATCGTTTACAAACCAAAAGTAAACGACGCCGAAAAAGAAAAAGCCCGCAAAGCCATTGAAGAACTGCGCACGCGCATTGTCGACGGCGGTGAAGACCTCGCCACCCTGGCCCGCAAATACAGCGACGACCCTGGTAGCGCCAGCAACGGCGGCGACCTCGGATGGCAGAAACGCGGCACCTTCGTACCCGAGTTTGAAGCAATGGCCTACAAACTGGAAAAAAACCAGGTGAGCCCCGTGGTGGAAACGGAATTCGGTTTCCACATCATCCAGTTGCTCGAACGCCGCGGCAATCTCATTCATACACGCCATATCCTGCTCAAACCAGCCATTACCGACGCCGATATGGCCACAGCGCAGGCCAAACTCGACACCATCCGCAACCTGATCGTGAGCAACAACCTCACTTTTAGCGAAGCCCTCAAAAAATACGGCGATAAGAACCAGGCCAGTTTTAACAACGACGGCCGGGTGGCCAACCCGCGCAGCGGAAATACGTTTTTTGAAGTAGCCGATCTCGATACGGACATTTTCTTCGCCATCGACGGACTCAACGCGGGCGGCATTTCCAAACCTGTCGAATTCCGTACCCAGGATGGCGCTACGAACTTTCGCCTCGTCCAACTTGTCAGCCGGAGCAAGCCGCACAAAGCCGACTTAAAACTGGACTACGGCAAAATTCAGCAGGCCGCCCTGGATCAGAAAAAAGCAGAATTTACAGAAAAGTGGGTGCTTGAAAAACTGCGCAGCACTTATATGTCGATTGGCGACATGTATGCTCCATGCCCCAACCTCAAAGAAATGCTTTCGCATTCCAACCCATAATTTTCGGCAAAACCAGCCACCTGCGCGCACGACCCTATCATTGTTTCCCGGTGTGGAACCGATTTCACACCCTGTTAAAAAAATGTATAATGAGACCACTCCTTTTAGGCCTCTCGCTTCTTTTCGCCGGCATCTCGGCAGCAAATGCCCAAACCCGCGACACCATTCTGCCCGCCGTGGTATACGGGCAACCCAAGGAATATGAAATCGGCGGTATCCGCGTCAGTGGTACGCAATATGCCGATGCGAATGCATTGATTGCCATTTCCGGCTTTCGCGTAGGCGATAAAATCCGCATACCCGGCAGCGCTTTTGCCAAAGCTGTACAATCGCTCTGGAGTCTCAAACTCTTTACTGATGTACAAATTATTCAGGAGCGCACGCAAGGCACCCTGGTGTTCCTCGAAATTGCCGTGAAGGAATTGCCGCGCTACACCCGCCACTCTTTCGTAGGTGTCAAAAAAAGCAAACACGACGACCTCAACGGCATCATCAGCAAGTTTTTGCAGAAAGGCGCTATCATGACCGACAACGTACGTGCTTCGCTGATATACGGCATGAAAGAGTATTTCACCGAAAAAGGGTACCTCGACGCAAAGGTGACCGTCAACACATACCCCGACGAGCGCGCTACCAATGCCGTACGCCTGGAATTTGTGATAGATCGGGGTAAAAAAATCCAGATCAAGGAAATACAGTTTACCGGCAACGAGCACGTGAAAAGCAAGGTGTTGCGGAAAAAAATGAAAAACACCCGCCTCAAACGCCACCTGTTTAAAAAATCGAAACTCATACGGAAGGAGTATGAAGAAGACAAGGTAAAAATTGAAGCCTACTACAACACCATTGGTTTCCGCGATGCCCGGGTGGTGAAAGACAGCGTCTGGCGCAACAAAAAAGGCGAGGTAATGATTCACCTCGACATCAAGGAAGGCGACCGCTACTACTTCCGCAACATCGTCTGGAAAGGCAACACCCTATACGAAACCAAGTTCCTCGATCAGGTGCTCGGCATTAACAAAGGCGATGTGTTCAACCAGGAACTGCTCGATACACGCCTGTCGTTCAGCCAGGACGGCCGCGATATTTCCTCGCTGTACCTCGACAACGGCTACCTCTTTTTCCGTGTCGATCCGGTAGAAACGGCCATCGACAACGACTCGATCGACCTCGAACTGCGCATCTTCGAAGGCCCGCAAGCCACTATCGACCGCGTGGTGATCAAGGGCAATGACCGCACACACGAACACGTGATTCGCCGCGAATTGTTCACGCGCCCTGGCGACAAATTCAGCCGCTCCGACATCATTCGTTCGCAGCGCGAAATTGTCAACCTCGGCTATTTCAACCAGGAAAAACTGGGTATCAATACGCCTGTGAACCCCGACCGCGGTACGGTAGACATAGAATACACCGTGGAAGAAAAACCTTCCGACCAGTTGGAACTTTCGGCCGGTTACCAACCCGCCACGGCGTTCAGCAACGGCGGTGTGATCGGTACGCTCGGTGTTACGTTCAACAACTTCTCGGTGCGCAACATCAAACACAAGGAAACATGGAACCCGCTGCCACAAGGCGACGGACAGCGCCTGAGTATCCGTGGGCAGACGGCCGGCGACCGCTACCAATCGTACAATGCTTCGTTCACGGAGCCCTGGCTGGGTGGCAAAAAACCCAACTCGCTCACCGTTGCGGGTTTCTACAACCGCTTTACTTCCGGTTTCTCCGGCTCGGAAACCTTCCAGAGCCTCGAAATCGTACAAGGAACGGTGGGCTTCGGTACGCGCCTGAAATTCCCGGACGACAACTTCATATTCCGCGCCGACCTCGACCTGCAAACGTTGAAACTGAACAATGCCTCTGGCTTCAACTTCAGTGATGGCCGCGGCGGCCGCCTCGCCAATGGTATTTTCCACAACTACAACCTCGGCCTCACACTGGCGCGCAACAGCATCAACGACCCGATTTTCCCGAAAACAGGCTCGCTGATTTCCATAAAAATGAACGCCACGCCGCCCTACTCGCTCTTCAAAAAAGCCAGTTTTTATGAAAACGGCACCAGCGCCGACATTTTCCGCTATGTGGAATACGTGAAATGGCGCGTCGATGCAGAGTGGTACACTTCACTGGTGGGCAAACTGGTGTTGAAAGCACAGGCCAAAATCGGTATTCTTGGCCGCTGGTCCGACAAAACGCCGCTCACGCCATTCGAACGTTTCGACCTGGGTGGCGACGGTCTGAACAACCAGAGTACCGGCCTGCAAGGCCGCGATATCATCAGCCTGCGCGGTTATGAGCAAAGCGACATCATGGCCGCCTACCCTTATGGCGCCGGCGTGTTCAACAAATACACGGTGGAATTGCGCTACCCGATCTCGCTCAATCCTTCCAGTACCATTTTCATGACGGCTTTTGCCCAGGGTGGTAATGCCTGGCAGCGCGCGCAGGATTTCAATCCGTTCGATGTACGCCGCTCGGCCGGTCTGGGTTTGCGCGTATTCCTGCCCATGTTCGGTACGCTCGGTTTCGACTACGGCTTCGGTTTCGACAAACCCAATGTGACGAGCAAAAAATGGTCGGATTATGCACGGTTTAATATTGTGCTGGGCTTTGAGCCGGATTAGACCTTTGGAAGTCCTAAGTCCACAGTCCTGAGTCCTGAGTCTGTAGAGTACACCTTATTACCCTTGGCATTGTTACAAGGTAAAGCCGAGGATAGTAAGGTGGACTCTACAGACTCAGGACTCAGGACTGTGGACTTAGGACTTCTACAAAGTTTCTCGGCGTTTCGTACAGCCGCACCCCCAGCCCATATTGTTCGGGCAAATGCGCACGCAAAATGCGCCATATCACGACAGCAATATTTTCTGCCGTAGGGTTCAGGTCGCGAAATTCTTCCACATCCAGGTTCAGGTTTTTGTGGTCGAAGCGGTCTTCAATTTCCCTTTTGATCAGATCGGCCAGCCAGCCCAGGTCGAGTACCATGCCGGTGTCGGGATCGATGTCGCCCGTTACTTTTACTTCCAGATCGTAGTTGTGTCCGTGGTAATTCGGGCTGTTGCACAGGCCGAATACCTCGCGGTTGCGTTCGTCGGACCAGGCCGGGTTGTGGAGGCGGTGCGCAGCGTTGAAATGAGATTTTCTGAAAACGGAAACCATGGGAGAGGTGAGAGAGAGTGAGAGAGTGAGAGAGTGAGAGGCTAGAACCGTTGGGAGGGAAGGAGGTTCACGGAAAGGGGAAATCCAAACTAAAACGTTCTACTCCTTTCGCGTTTCCGCCCTAACAGCCTCAAAAACTTGCCTAGTCGAATATTCTCCAAAGTAGGCATGGTAAAATCCGCTCGGATAAATCACCACAAAACTGCCGCAAGGATAGTGATAAGGGAAAAAGGTCTTTTTAATTTGGTCATTCAAATCAGCATACCAAGGCACTACTCCATAATATCTGGAAAGCCCTGATGAATCGCTGTAAATATTGAATTGTTGCAAAGGTGCAATTCCATATAGTTCCTTGATGTATTCCCTGTAACGCTTTCGCAAATACGTGGGCGTTTGGCTAGAGGAGGAATTGCACATATCTTTTCCGGGGTAATAATCGATCACAAGAATCTGGTTGCTATCGATAGAAACCTGTGCGGTGGCTTCCAGGCCGGTTCTGATTAACCGGAGATTTTCGCGGCTCAGTTTACCCCGATTATCACGACGAACGATCCTGAATTCCAGGCTGCTGTCGGTTTCGTGTTGAATATGCAGAAATGCGCTGTTGTCTTTTTCGCCCTTGCGGTATTCCTTTTTGGAAATTGATTGGTTGTTTTCGTTCAGAAACAAGACCTGTTTTTGCTGGGAAAAGGACGAAAATGCGCCAAACAGGAAAATGAAAAGCAGGATTTTTTGCATGTGGGGTAGATGTTTGGAATGGGTGTTTTGAAGGGCTGTCCCATAAGTAGCGCACATAGAATCTGGTCAGGTTTTTATTTTGTTTTTCATTGTGAAAACCTATGAGGTTTTGAAAACCTCATAGGTTTAATGCTCGATAAAAATAAAATATCGCCAGCCGGGCTTATGGGACAGCCTCCTACCTCACCCCTTATAAAACAGCCACTTGCTAATCTCTTTCAAATTCACCTTTTTGCCATACAGCAAAATACCCACGCGGTAAATTCTGCCGGCCAGCCATACAAAGAAGAAGGCTGAAATGACGACCAGCAACAGCGACAGCCCCACCTGCCACCATGGCGGATTAAAGGCCATACGGAAAGGCATAACGATAGGTGAAAACAACGGAAACATCGAGGCAAAAACCATAAGTCCGCTGTTGGGATTGCGCACGCCAGCAAATACCGTGATATAAAATGCCAGGATAATCGGGATCATGATGGGCAGTACCAGCGACTGGCCTTCGCCGAGGTCGTCGCCCATGGCCGAACCGATGGCCGCAAACAGCGAAGAATAGATGAAATAGCCGCCCAGGAAGAAAATGATAAACGAAAAGGCGATCATGCCCCAGTTCTGCTTGGCCAATTCGGCCATCAGGCGCATGCCTTCGCCCTGCATCTGATCCGGATCGGGCATGGGCATACCGCCAGGGTTCATGGCGCCTTGCATGGCAGCAGGGTCGGGACCGCCTACAAACAACGGAACCAACATAGTGACCGCACCGCTCAACACCACCCAACATAACACCTGTGTAAGGCCTACAGCGCCCGCGCCAATGATTTTGCCCAGCATTAAATCGAAAGGGCGTACGCTCGACATCATCACCTCGACAATGCGGTTGGTTTTTTCTTCCATCACCGATTTCATCACCATCTGGCCGTACAGCATCACCATAAAAAACATGATAAACGCCATGATGCCACCAATAGCCAGCCCGATACCCGCAGTGTATTTGCTGTCGTCTTCAGCGCCGCTGATGCTTTCCGGGTCGATAGAAACTTCCGTATCGAGTGTTTCGAGGCTTTTTCGGTCGATGCGCAGGGAGTCGATTTTAAAATCGCGAATTTTATCGGCGATTTTTCCTTCGATCGCGCCGCTTTTTTCAGGGGCCAGCCTGTCGTCGGAGTAGTAGAAAATGGTGTGTTCCTTTTTCTGGAAGGAGCCCAGGGGCGGAATGCGCAGCACACCGTCGATCTTTTTTTCCTTGACTTCCTCCTTGAGTTGATCGAGGGTTTTTCCTGTACCCGATACGTAGCGCACGGCTTTGTCGTCTGGAATTTGTTTGAGCATTCCGGCTTCGTCGAGCAGCGCCACGGTGAGTTGGCCGCCACTTTCGTATTTCGTGAGCCCAACTATGACCAGCATGTACACCAGCAAGCCCAGTGGCGCCAGCAGGGTACCGATGATGAAGGATTTTTTGGTGACGCGGGTCAGGTATTCGCGCCGTATGATGAGTCCAAGTTTTGACATTTTTGTTATCAGTTATCCGTTAACGGTTATCAGTTATCAGGGTGGTTAAGGGCACACCAGTTGCCTCTTGCCCTTTGCCTCTTGCCTCTTACTTCTCAGTCTTTTCACCCGTTTCTTCTACTCGTCGAATAAAAATTTCATTGAAGGTGGGCAAGATTTCCTCAAAACGCGTTACGCGCACCTGATGGTCGAGGAGGTAGCGAAGCAGATCATTGCTTTCCGAGTCGGAGGCAAGTTGAATAGTAGCCGTTCGTTTGGAATGATCGACGGTCTGGAAGCGCGTGAGGATATCCGCAGGCATTTCACCATCCGTTTCTACCTGGAAAAGGTTTTGCTTGTACTGGTTTTTGATGCTTTGTACTTCGCCTTGCAACACGTTTTTGCCGCGGTTGATGAGTACAATGTTATCGCACATTTCCTCTACCTGTTCCATGCGGTGGGTACTGAAAATGATGCTGATACCTGATTCGTTCAGTTGTCTGATTTCATCCTTGATGAGGGTGGTATTGATCGGGTCGAGGCCTGTAAACGGCTCGTCGAGGATGAGCAATCGGGGCTTGTGGATGACGGTAGCAATAAACTGGATTTTCTGTTGCATACCTTTTGACAGGTCTTCCACTTTCTTGTTGTACCAGTCCTCGATATCGAATTTTTCAAACCAGTTTTTGATAGCCTGTTGTGCCTGCAGGCGTGTGAGCCCTTTCAACTGTGCGAGGTACATGAGGTGTTCGCCCACCTTCATTTTTTTGTACAGGCCTCGCTCCTCGGGCATGTAACCTATTTTTTCCGGAGATCGCTCATTGAGTTTTTCTCCATCGAGGTATATCGCGCCGGAATCAGGCCCCGTAATGGTGGTAATCATACGGATCAGGGAGGTTTTTCCGGCGCCATTCGGCCCCAGCAGTCCGAAAACGCTCCCTTTCGGCACGTCGAAACTCACATGATTTACTGCCTGATAATTGCCATATGATTTGACAACGTCTTGTATAGAAAGGATCATGAGTGGTAGGTGTAAGTTGATAAGGTTGATATGGTTGATGAGGGTTAAGGGGAGTTGAGAGGTTGAGAAGGGTTGAGGGGTTGAGAAGGGTTGAGGGGTCGAAAGTGTTGGGTTTGGATTTTTCAGGTAGCCTTTTTTCGGCAAAAATCCATTTTCAAAACCCTTGACTAACAAAAAACGGCGACGAACCGATTTTGTTGACATACTTCAAATTGCTTGTTGAGCGCCGGGCAATCTTATATTTCGGGCAAATTTCAGGTCTTCAGATCGATTTCCTCTTTCTTGTCGAGCCCCAGTTTTACCAGTATGCTGTCAAACATCCAGTACACCACGGGTACCACGATTAATGAAAGCAGCATCGACGAGTTCAGTCCGCCAATGATGGCCCAGGCCAGCCCGTTTTTCCAGTCGGAGCCTGCACCACTTGCCAGTGCGATGGGCAACAAGCCGATCACCATGGCGATATTGGTCATCAGAACCGGCCGGAAACGCAGTTTGGTGGCTTCTAGCAATGCTTCGCGCAACGGTCGACCTTCGTTTTTGAGGTGATTGGCAAAGTCGACCACCAGGATGGCATTTTTACCAACCAAACCCACCAGCATCAGCAAGCCCAAGCCGGTAAATACCGTGATATTTTCTTTGGCCAGCGCCAGGGCCAGCAGCGCCCCGATGAGCGACAGCGGAATAGACACCAGCACCACCAGCGGATACACCCAGTTGTCGTACAAAGCCACCATGATGAGGTACACGAGCACCAGCGAAGCCCAGAGCGCAAATCCCATCGACCCGATACCCTGCTCCTGGCGGCGCAGGTCGCCTCCATATTTGATGACGGCGCCCGGTGGCAGTGGAATGCTGTCGAGACTTGCTTTAATGTCGCGGTTGACGGAACCGCTGGGCCGTCCGATGGCCTGGGCCGTGAGCATCACGGAAGGCATGCGGTCGCGGCGTTCGAGGCGGGTAGGGGCGGTACCATTGGTAACGGTAGCGAATTGTTTGAGGTAAACCGTGTTGCCCAGCGGATTTACAAACGATACATTTTCAATGTCTTTCACACTGCGTCGGTCAAAGGCATCGAGCGATACCCGGATCGGATATTCGTAGGTACCATCGCGGTATTTGGCATCGAGGTTGCCGGAAAATGCGGTTTGGAGTGTCAGGCCAACCTGTGCCATGGTGAGGCCGTAATCGGCCAGGCGCTGGCGTTGCACATCCACTTTAACCTCGGGGTTGCCACCTTCAACGGTAGGCGTCACCTCTACGCAGCCCGACACCCTGCTCATGATGCTGTCGACGCGATCGGAGAGCACCAGCAGGCTGTCGAGGTCGGGGCCGTTCAGTTTTACTTCGATGGGGGCAAAAGAAAGCCCCAGAATGTCGATCGGTGAGGCATTGATATTGGCGCCTGCAATGATTTCCTGGAGTTTGACTTTTGTTTGGCGAGCAAAAACGGCTGTGCTGACCGCCCGTTCGTCGCCGTAAGGTTTCAGAAATACCATGATTTCTGAAACGTATGGGGCATTCAATCCGAAAGACTTGTTGTTGGTGCCTACTGTGGTGAATGTGTTCACCACTTCCGGCTGGCTGATCAGCCATTGTTCGATCTGCCGCGTAGCGACATCTGTTTGTGCCAGAGATGCATTTTTAGGCAAATCTACCTGCAAAAGAAACTCCCCTCGTTCGCCAGGCTCAAAGAATGCATTTCCGATCATACCGGAAGTGACAAACCAGAATGAACCGGCAAAAAGACCCAGGGCCGCCAGAATCGTCACCACTCTGTTGGCCGTGTTTTTCAGCGCCCAACCCAGTACCCGCACAAACCCGTCGGATACCCAGTCGAGGAAATGCTCAAATTTCAGCACCAGTCGCCCGCCTATGTTCCGGCCTTCAAACCGATGCACTTTGGCAACCCGCGAAGTAAGCCAGGGTACGAGGGTAAAGGATACCAACAGCGACATGAGCGTGGAGGTCAACACGGTCATGCAAAACTGCCGCAGCAGATTGGGTACCAGCCCCACGGTGAATACTATGGGCAGGAACACTACTACGTCTACCAGGGTGATACTGATAGCCGTAAAGCCGATTTCCTGACGACCGTCGTAACTGGCCTGCACCCGCCCCTTTCGCATTTCCAGGTGGCGATAAATATTTTCTATTACAACAATGGCGTCGTCGACCAGAATACCAATGGCGAGCGAAAGGCCCAGCAGCGACATCAGGTTGAGCGAATAGCCGAACAGTTTCATCATCACAAAGGTGCTGACGATGGAGGTCGGAATACTCACCAGTACAATAAACGCATTGCGCAGGCTGTGCAGAAACATCAGCATCACGAGCCCTACCAGCAATACGGCTACAAACAGATCGTGTATTACGGCTTCGGTGGCCTCCCTCGTAAACTCGCTGCTGTTGGAAACGATCTGAAAATGCAGTTGCTCTCCGGCATGGCTCTTTTCCAGTTCCTTGAGTTTTGCCAGCACCAGATCGGCCATTTCTACGGCATTGGCATCGCCTTGCTTGCGGATGGTAAGGCCCACCGACGGCTGCCCACCGCTGCGGCAAATAACTTCGCGGTCGCGGATACCATCCTGAATTTCAGCGATATCCTTGAGGTAAATGGACGAACCGAAGCGGCTTTTGCCTACGACCAGATTGCGAATATCATCGAGCGAAAGAAATTTGCCGGCCAGGCGGATGCGAATGGAATTGTTTTCATCGGAGACTTTCCCAGTCGGGAAATCGAGGTTCGCCGTTTGTACTGCCTGTGCCACCTGCAACAGAGAAATACCGTACTGCTCGATGCGCTCTGAACTGACATTGATTTTTATTTCACGCTCCTCGCCGCCTAGAATACCAACCTGCGCCACCCCTTTCACCCGGGCAATTTCCGGTACGATACGGTTTTTTATCAGGTCGTAAAATGCGGTACCAGTCACATTGCTCGATACCCCCAGCCGGAGAATCGGCAATTCGCTGAGGGCAAATTTGTTTACCACCGGTGGCCGCACCTCCTTGGGCATGGTAGGCAGAATCTGGTTGATTTTGCGCTGAATTTCGGGTACCGCCTGATCCAGATTGACCTTCTGGTTCATTTCCAGTGCAATAAAACACGAGTTTTCAAACGAACCAATCTGTATTTGTTCAATACCTTCAATGCTGGACACCACGTCTTCTATGGGTTTGCTCACGGCATTTTCCACTTCAGCAGGAGAAGCACCCGGGTAAATACCGGTGATGGTAATAACAGGCGGGTCGAATTTGGGTACCAGTTCGATCGGCAAATTGCGGTAGGCGGCCACTCCCATAAACGTGAGAACAGCAAAGACCACAATAATCAGGGAGGGGCGACGAATGGATATTTCGGTAAGATTCACGGCGAAAACATGGTGTAAGTCCGCGAAGGTAGGTAGTTATGAGTTATGAGTTATGAGTTATGAGTTATGAGTTTTTCTCACGCTGCTTTTGGCCACTCTATCAATAAAGCCAAGAGTACAGCATCATAACTCATAACTCATAACTCATAACTCATAACTGTCGTCCGACATAACTCATAACTCATAACTCATAACTAAAGAGTTTTTTTCCCTCCCTTCTTCGCCGCTATCTTCACCACGGGCTGTGGCGGCACATCGCCTTCAAATACCATGACGGAAAGAGGGGGCAGTTTGAAGGTGACGGAAAAATCGCGGCCGTGAGACGGGGCTTTTTTGGCTTTTAATGAGCCATTTACGATGCCCGAGCCGCCAAATTGTTTGGCATCGCCATTGAGAATTTCCTTCCACACGCCGCCATAGGGCACCCCTACGGTGTATTCAGCCATGGGGTTGGTGTTGAAATGGCAAATGACGAGCAAGACCGGATCTTCGGGGTCGCCTTTGCGCAAAAATGCCAGCACGCAATTTTCGGTATCATCGCCCGAAATCCATTCATAGCCGTCGGGGTGGAATGCCTTGCGCCAGAACGAAGGGCGAGAAATGTACACCTCATTGAGGGCCTTCACCCAGTTTTGTACGCCTTTGTGGAAGTCGTATTGCAGCAGTTGCCAGGGCACGCCCATGTCATGGCTCCATTCGGTGGTTTGGCCTATTTCGCCGCCCATAAACAGGATTTGAGAGCCCGGATGCACCCATTGATGCCCCAGCAAGGAGCGGAGGTTGGCAAATTTTTGCCATTCGTCGCCCGGCATTTTGTGTTGCAGCGACCCTTTCATATGCACCACTTCGTCGTGACTGAGTGGCAGCATAAATTTTTCAGAAAAGGCATACACCATCGAAAAAGTGATCTCATTCTGGTGAAAACGCCGGAAAATAGGCGGCCTTTTGAAATAACTCAACGAATCGTGCATCCAGCCCATCATCCATTTTTGCCCGAAACCGAGTCCGCCTTCAAACGTGGGTTTGGTAATACCTGGAAATGCCGTGCTTTCTTCAGCGATGGTTTCCACGCCCGGATATTCCTTGTAAACGGCTTCGTTAAAATCTTTCAGCAAGGAAATAGCCTCCAGGTTTTCGCGGCCGCCATACACGTTGGGAATCCACTCGCCTTCCTTGCGCGAGTAGTCGTGGTACAACATGGATGCCACGGCGTCTACACGTAGGCCGTCGGCATGGTATTTATCGATCCAGAACAGCGCATTGGAAATCAGGAAACAGCGCACTTCGTTGCGCCCATAGTCGAACACATAACTGTTCCAGTCGGGCTGAAAGCCCCGGCGCGGGTCGGAATATTCGTACAAATGTGTGCCATCAAAAAGGTACAATCCATTGATATCGCCGGGAAAGTGCGAAGGCACCCAGTCGAGTATGACACCGATGCCCGCCTCATGGCATTTGTCGATGAAATACATGAGGTCTTCCGGCGGCCCGAAGCGGCCGGTGGGCGCGTAATATCCTGTAATTTGATAGCCCCAGGACGGGAAATAGGGGTGTTCCATCACGGGCATCAGTTCGATATGGGAAAAGCCCATTTCGCTGACGTAGGGGATGAGTTCGTCGGCCAGTTCGCGGTAGTTGAGCGAGCGATTGCCTTCCTGCGGGATTTTTTTCCAGGAGCCGATATGCACCTCGTAAACCGACCAGGGTTGGGGCTTGAGGGCGCGTTCTTTTCTGGCTTTCAGCCATTTTTCATCTTTCCAGGCGTACTCATAAGGCCAGACTACCGAAGCGGTTCCGGGCGGCGTTTCCCATTTCCGGGCATATGGGTCGCCTTTATCAAGGTGCACACCCGAATAAGTATGGATATGATACTTGTACACCGTGCCTTTACCCAGCCCGGGAATAAAACCCTCCCAAATGCCGCTACTGTCCCATCGAGGGTTGAGTACATGGCTTTCCTGGTTCCATTTGTTGAAATCGCCTACAACAGAAACCCGCTGCGCATTGGGCGCCCAAACGGCAAAATACACCCCCTTTTCGCCATGTACATCCACGATATGGCTACCCATTTTTTCATACAGCCGGAAATGCTTCCCGGTTTGTAAGAGTGCTATGTCGAATTCGGTGAGAAGAGAATAGGATTTCGTGGTTGCCATGCCGAAAAAAATAAGAAAATCGTGTTAAGTAAATATACCCTGAATTGGGTGAAAGGTAGAACAATCTGCGCAGAATGCACACATTCTGAATTTTTCCTGTCGCTTGGCACAATTTTGGTAAGTATTTGATTGCCTCCCGGTTATAGTTTTCAAACCAAAGACAATCATGAATGGACCTTCCTTACACACAGTTTTGCAGCGTTTCCCGCTATTGACGGCGCTTTCGGAGGCTGAGTTGCAGCGCATGGCGTTTATGGCCGAAAGACGTACGGCCCACAAACACTCCTTGATTTACCTGGCCGACGAGCCCAGCGAATATATATGCTTCCTGATTGAAGGCGCCGTAAAAATCGGCATCTACTCTCACGACGGCCGCGAAATCATCAAAAGTATTCAGCATCCATACACTGTTTTTGGTGAACTGGGGCTTGCCGGCGAACAGTACCGCTCCGAATTTGCCAGTTCCATGGGCCGCGAAGTAGATTACCTGGCCATTAAGGTGGAGGATTTCAAATACCTCATGCAGCAGAATTTCAGGCTGGCCCAAGCCGTCATGCTCAACCTGGGCGACCGCCTGCGCCGCGCCGAACGCCACTGGGAGTCGCTCATTCTGAAAGATGTACGCACCCGTATCGTCGAGTTTTTGAAAGAAAGTGCCGGCGAACACGGCCGTCAGGTTGGATACGAAACCCTCGTTAAACACGGCCTCACCCAGCAGGACATCGCCAATCTGGTAGGCGCCAGCCGCCAAACCGTTACCGCGATTTTGAATGAACTGAAAAAATCGAATTTGATCCATTTCAACCGGAATACGATATTGATCCGGGATATGGATAAACTTAATTGAGTCCTGAGTCGTAAGTCCTGAGTCCTGAGTCTGTAGAGTACACATTATAACACTTGGTATCTCTATTATGGATGCCAAGTGTTATAATGTGTACTCTACAGACTCAGGACTCAGGACTTACGACTCAGGACTGTTCTTCCTCCGCCGCCATTTCCGCTTCTCCCAGTCCGAATTCCAGTTCTTCCAGCCATTCATCAATTTTATCGGTGGCGGTGCGCATCAGTTTTTCCCGAAGTCGGGTGCCCCGTTCTGTATAGAACAAAAAATAGACGCCGCCGGCCAGCAAGGCGCCGCCGAGCAGAAGTTCGAGTGCATTTTTCTTTGCCATAGTCAGTCTTTTTCAGGTTGTTCATTTTTTTTCAGGCGCTGGCGGAGTCCGGCTATGCTTTTGCGAAGGATGCCGAATACATCTTTTTTGCCCGGGGCCAAAGCACCAGCCTTGCGTGCCAGTTGCGGGAGGTAAGCCACACCTAAAGGCGCCACCACCTTCAACAACAAAGCCAGGCGCGGGTCGCGCACGAGTGTGTCGGCCACAAGGCGCAGGGGATCGCTCAGGTTGCTGGCCAATCCGAATGCTTTTTCATCGGCCGGGGTGCCGGGCTTGTTGTGAAATCCCAGGGCCGAACGAACGGCCTGCCCCACGATTTCGCCTGGTTGGAGGTCGTGGCGCACTTCCTGCCAGATTTCCCTGATTTCTGTTTCTTCTACAGCAATTTGCGACTTCAGCAGTGCTTTTCGCTGTTGCAATTGCTGCAGGCTGTCTACATCAACCTTTGTTTTCAGTATCGTCATCTTCAAGGATGTTTTGAATGATTTTGGAGCGTACGAAGCCCGGTACTTTCAGGTAAGCAACGATGGCAATGGGCACGAAAATCAGCCCAGCCAGTACGAAACCTCCTGCCCTGTTGTGGATCACATCGCCCAGCCAAACAGCAAATCCGATGCTGAAAAAGAACAGGATGATCAGGGCAAAAACAAAAACAATGGCCATTCCGCTGAGCATGGCGGCTGCGCCCGACACTTTTTCTGTAGCCGTGAGTGTATAATATTCCCGTCGGGTATCCAGATGCTGAAGCAATTTGTGCAACAGCCGTTCGAAAGACGGATCCTGATTGGTGTCTTCTGCCATGGGGGTGTTTGATTGGATCGAATGTTTCGGAGATAATGGAGGTCGAAGGTAGTACCTAAAACAACACAAAGCAAATGACCTGCATCACAAGGTATTCCTGAAAAAACCTAGATGAAATAATTGGATTTTCTTTTGGCCCTGGATTTTATTACACAAAAAACTGATTATCAAATACTTAAAACAGGCAGCCTGTGCAAAATAAAGCGGCAGCAAAAACAAACATTCCCTTCTGAAGGCAATAATTCAGTGCTGGGGAAGTTATTTTGCCGTTTTGTAACTGCCCGCTAAAGGTTGTTGCAACAAACCAAACCACCCTCTTCAAATAACTTAAACAAACTCTGAAATGAAACAACTTCCTGTTTGGGTGCTGGGCGCCCTGTGCTGTTTTCTCCTCACTTTTTCTTCCTGCAAAAAAGACAAGGACGATCCGAAAGACCTGCTGACTTCGCCAAGTTGCTGGAAAACCGTTAAAACCGAAAGCCGCGCCAACACCACGGACGCCTGGACCGACGATACGGAATCCTGCTCTACCGACGACTGCACCAAGTTCAATGCCGACGGTACTGCCACCTTCGATGAAGGTGCTACCAAATGCGACCCGACCGATCCGCAAACCTCTTCGGGCTCTTATGTGCTTTCCGAAGACGGCAAAACAATTACCATTACCCAGGACGGATTTACCCTGCCTGCTACAGTGGAAGAACTGACGTCCAAAAAACTGGTGGTGACCGTGTCGTTCCTCGGCCAGGCTCGCACCACGTTTGAAGCGCAATAAGGGCTCATACGAATTGGACCCAAAACAAGCAAGGCGCCTGGACAGTTGTTCCAGGCGCCTTGTCTTTTTCAGGTCAGGTGCTCTCCTATTCTTTCATGCCTACATGGCAGCCTACTTTGGCGTAAAACAGGATATAAGTGTAGCAAACCGCCATAATCACCATAAATGCCGAGCGGAAATCGAGGCCGGCCACGTGGTGCTCGTACAGCCAGCCATAGAACGGTGGAATGATCGCGCCTCCTACAATGCCCATTACCAGCAAAGCCGAACCCGTGTTGGTAAAGCGGCCCAGATTTTTGATGCCCAGCGGGAAAATAGCCGGCCACATCACCGCATTGCTGAAACCAAGAGCAGCCAGGCACGCCACGGCATGTTCGCCACTTACGAAATAGGATGCGATGGTAAGTGTAATTCCAAGCAGCGCAGATACCAGCAACCAGGTTTCCTGTTTGACGTATTTCGGAATCAAAATAATATTCGCGCCATAACCCAGCAGCAGACCAATCAGTCCGAAAGTGGTGAAATACCTGCTCGTATCGGTCGAAAAACCCAGGTTTTTGCCATAAATCGTAATCAGGTCGCCAGCCATCACCTCCGCTCCCACATACATGAAAATGGCCAAGGAGCCCAGCAGCAGGTGTGGAAACTGAAAAATGCTGGTTTTGCCTTTTGACAAGGCCGTATCGGCTGCGTCGGCATCGCCAGTTTTTTCCTTGATATCGGGCAGCGACGATGATTTGATAACCAGGGCTATGATCAACAGGACGACCGCCATCACGCCGTAAGGGAGTTCTACCCGGCTGGCCAGGTCGTTCAGCAGCGCTGTTTTTTGATCCAACGCCGTAGCAGGGCTATCAATTTCCTGCTGTATAGCATCCACATTTTTCAGAAGCATGGCTCCAAACAAGAGGTTGGCGCCAATTCCGGCCACTTTATTGCAAACACCCATGATGCTGATGCGCTTGGCAGCCGACTCGATGGGCCCGATGATGCTCACATACGGGTTGGCCGCCGTTTGCAGCAAAGCCAGCCCCATGCCCTGAATAAACAATCCCGTTAAAAACATGGGAAAACTCCGTGCTGCGGAGGCCGGAATGAAAACCAGGCAACCGGTTGCCATGATGCTCAAGCCAACGGCCATACCGTTTTTGGTACCCAGCCGCTCTAATATCCAGGAAGAAGGCAACGCCAGAAAAAAATAGGCTGCAAAAAACGCCGTAGCGACGTAATACGACTGCAGGTCGCTCAGTTCGCAGGATTTTTTCAGAAACGGAATCAGAATGCCGTTCAACCAGGTGATAAATCCGAAAACAGCAAACAGCAAACCGATGATGCTGATTTGAAGCAGGTATTTGGAATTGTTGGAAGTAGAATTCTCCATACTTTTGGCCCCTTGTTCGAGTGATTGAATAATAATTTGATTGGCTTAACAAGTGCAAACATCCAAATAATTTTTGTTCCGTGTGCGCACACAGGGTAAAAAAAGAAGGAGGATTGTTTTTTTCAGGTAAATAAAATTTTTAGAAGGGTTGATGAGGTTGATGAGGTTGATGAGGGTTGATGAGGGTTGATGAGGGTTGATGAGGGTTGATGAGGGTTGATGAGGGTTGATATTCATCGGCTCGGGTAAGAACAATTTTTACTTACCCGAGCCGATGAATATCAACCCTCATCAACCCTCATCAACCCTCATCAACCCTCATCAACCTCTATCAACCCTCATCAACCTCATCAACCTCATCAACCCCATTACAACCTACACATGCAACCCACTCTTTTGATTCTTGCGGCCGGTATTGGCTCGCGTTATGGCGGTTTGAAACAGGTAGACGGCATGGGCGGCGGCGGCGAAGCCATTCTGGAATTTTCGGTGTACGATGCCATTCGCGCCGGTTTTGGTAAAGTTGTTTTTGTCATCCGAAAAGATATAGAAGAAGCCTTCCGCGACAAGGTTGGCCGACGCATTGAAGCGCAAATTCAAACCGAATACGCATTTCAAGAAATGGATACAGCGCTGGACTGGCTGGGACAAGTACCGCACCGCGAAAAGCCCTGGGGCACCGGCCACGCCATTTTATCCGCCAAAAAATACCTGACAGAACCTTTCATCGCCATCAATGCCGATGATTTTTACGGCGCCGACAGTTTTCAGGCCATTGCCAGTTTTTTAAAACAAGAATGTACGCCCCGGCGCTACGGCATGGTGGCATACCGCCTGGGAAATACCCTGTCTGAAAATGGTTTTGTTTCGCGTGGTGTATGCTCGGTCAGCCCCGAAGGCTTCCTCACCGATGTGGTGGAGCGCACCAAAATCGAGCGCATGGACGATGGTATCCACTTCCTGGATGAAACCGGCGGCCGCCATTTTCTGGAAGATCAAACACCGGTATCCATGAATTTTTGGGGTTTTCACCCGACTGTATTACAGGAAATTGAAACGCAGTTTCAGGACTTTGTTCAGGCCAATCTGGACAAACCCAAAGCGGAGTTTTACATACCCACCGTTGTCAATAACCTGATCAAATCGGGCAAGATCAACCTCCAGGTGCTCACCAGCGAAAGCCAGTGGTACGGCGTAACCTACCCGGAAGACAAAGACACTGTGCAGCAAGCACTTCGGGATATGGCCGCGAAAGGAATGTATCCGGGGAAGTTGTGGGGGTGAGGGTAAGGGGTAAGGGGCAAGAGGCAAGGGGCAAGGGGCAAAAGGCAAGGGGCAAAAAGCAAGAGGCAAAAAGAGACGCCCATTGCCTCTTGCTTTTTTGCCTCTTGCCCCTTGCCCCTTGCCTTTTGCTCCTTGCCCCTTCAATTCCGCACCACCACAAACTCCACCCTTCTATTCTCAGCCCGGCCTTCGTCGGTATCGTTGGTAGCGATGGGCTGCCGTTCGCCTTCGCCGCGTGCGAAGAGGCGATTCTTGGCAATTTTATTTTCCGTTAGAAAATTCACGACCGACTGCGCGCGCCGCTGTGAAAGCGCCTGGTTGTAGTCGTCATTACCGAGTGCATCGGTGTGCCCGACGATGCGGATGCTGAGTTTGGGGTTTTCCTGCATGATTTTCAGCAACTTGTTGAGTTCCACGAAGGAGCGGGGCATCAGTTCGTCCTTGTCAAATTCGAAATAGATGTTTTTCAGACGAATGGTTTTGCCAGGTTGCAGCGGCTGTCGGGTAAGGTCGTCTTCCTTGACCAGCACGGGCAGGAAAGGTGGTATTTTTTTCAACAAAACATCGTCGATGTAGTAGTAGGCATAGTTGTAGGTATCCACATAAGGCGCAGAAAAAAGCGTGTGTTCATCGTCGTTAAAATTGCCAATCAGGATGTGTTCTGCTTCGTATTTGGCCACGAACTGACCGCTCACCTTTACCCATTTGCCATACGGGGCCGCCATGATTTCCGGTACGCTCACCTGGGCTTCGCGTATCAGGATTTCGTCGGTGGTGCGGCGAATTTCCTTGACCGAAAAATACGCGCCGAGGTTATTGATATGCAGGGATTTTTCCAGGGGCGTCACCCAGTATTCGAGGTAATACGCCTGCCCCACTACCAGGGGTTCGGCCAACTGAATTTCCAGGTATTCACGGCAATGCGGTTTACCATTGGTACAGCCATAAAGCGTAAGGCCCGCCATCGATTTGCCACCATGCGGAGCCTGCTTTCCGAAACCCTTGGCCGCCCAGTCGTTGGGCACCCGCACACCGGGGCCGTATATGTCGGGGCTGGCAGTAGTAGCGCTGAACCAGTATTTCACCACCTCGCCGAAATAGGCGCCTTTGTACGACCAGCCGAGCGGCGCTGCCGCGTAACGCTCGAAGCCCGGGTTGGGTACAATATTTTGTTGCGCCAGCAAAACGGATATTTCCGCCGACAGGCAGAACAAACACAGGACAAGGGCGTTTTTCAGGGCGAAGCAGGGCGGATAGATCATTTCAAAGTGCTTTTCGGGTAAAGGGTACAGAATGATATTTCAAAAAAACGGTTTTTCAGGGGCTGAAAGAAAATTTAAAGTAAGCAAGCCGCTGTTACCTGCGCGAAAACGCGTATTTTTGCAGCGCAATCTTCCGGATAATTTTTCCTTCATTCACAAGTAGGCCCCATATTTGTCAGTTTGTTATCTGCTGTTTTGGTTAACCAGATAACCAATGAAGGATATGTCTGAAACCACAACAAAGTAATTGTTACCCAAACAAAATAACAATAAAAATGAATATTGCTGTTGTAGGAACCGGCTACGTCGGTTTGGTGACTGGAACCTGTTTTGCTGAAACAGGCAACACGGTCATTTGTGTTGACATCAATGAAAAAAAAGTGGAAAGCCTCAAAAACGGCAAAATTCCCATCTTCGAACCCGGACTGGATCTACTTTTTGAGCGCAATACCAAAGAAGGCCGCCTTCATTTTACCACCAACCTGGCCGAAGCCGTACAACAAAGCCAGATCATTTTTCTGGCCCTTCCTACCCCTCCCGGCGAAGACGGCAGCGCCGACCTTTCCTATATCATGGGCGTGGCGCGCGATCTGGGTGGCATTATCAAGGACTACAAAGTGATTGTTGACAAAAGCACGGTGCCCGTTGGCACGGCTGAAAAAGTAGCCGCTGTACTGGGGCAAAAACTACCCGCCGAATTGTTCGATGTAGTGTCCAATCCCGAATTTCTGCGCGAAGGCGTAGCCGTAGAAGATTTTCTCAAGCCCGACCGCGTCGTTATCGGTACCGAAAGCGAACGTGCCCGCAAACTGATGCGCCTGCTGTACGAACCTTTCGTACGCCAGGGCAATCCGATCTATTTCATGGACGAGCGTTCGGCAGAAATGACCAAATACGCCGCCAATTCGTACCTCGCAGCGCGCATTTCGTTTATGAATGAAATTGCCAACCTCTGCGAAAAAGTGGGCGCCAACGTCGATCAGGTACGCATTGGCATGGGTAGCGACAGCCGCATCGGCAAGCGCTTCCTGTTCCCGGGTATCGGCTATGGCGGTTCCTGCTTCCCGAAAGATGTGCAGGCGCTGGCCAAAACCGCATCGGAGTACGACTACGATTTCAAAATTTTGAATTCCGTCATGCACGTCAACCAACTCCAGAAAAGTGTGCTGACCGAAAAGATCCGTGAATACTTCCAGGACGACCTGGAAGGCCGCACCATCGCGGTGTGGGGACTGGCGTTCAAACCCAATACCGACGATATTCGGGAGGCGCCGGCGCTCGTCATCATCGACGAATTGCTGGCCGCCGGCGCAAAAGTGCGCGCTTTCGACCCCGAAGCGATGGGCCATGTGAAATCGCTGTACGGCGATCGGATTTGCCTTTGCGACAGCATGTACGAAGCCGCAGAAGGTGCTGATTGCCTCGCTATCATGACGGAATGGAGTGAATTTCGCACCCCCGACTTCGAACGTATTGGCGCCCTGCTCTCTGAAAAAGTGATTTTCGACGGCCGCAATGTGTACGACCTCGACTACATGAAAGAACTTGGATTTCAATACCTCAGCATCGGTCGCCCGCAGGTGAATAGCAATAAGACGGCGGGGGATTTGGTGTGATTTTAGGTGTTTTCGTGTTTTCGTGTTTTAGTGTTTTGGAGGTGCTTCGCTCTTGGTTTACCATTAAACTACAAACACCAAGAGCGAAGCACCTCCAAAACACTAAAACACAAAAACACAAAAACACCCAAACAAACCACGAAAATTCAATAAAATGAAACAACTCCCTGCCGCTATGGAACCGTTTCGGGAAAAACTCCTCGAAACAACCCTGCCTTTTATCCGCATCCAGGCCGGTCCGCAAGGCCAGTCGCCGCTGTGGGCCAGCAAGGTAGGCGGGCAGCCCTATATGCCCAAAGGCGCCGCGTGGCCGGCTACGCCGGAGGGCCAGCCACTGTTTTTTCTGGCGCAGATCAACTTCGCCGATGTGCCCGCCCTGCCACCTTTTCCGGAAAAAGGCATTTTGCAGTTTTTTATCAACGACGACGACCTATACGGCATGGATTTCGACGACGGCGAAGTGCAGGATACGTTCCGGGTAGTGTTTCACCCCGATCCGGTGCAGGATAAAAACGCGCTGCAAACCTCCATGCCTCCCCTGCGCGACTACGACGAAATGCTGCCGCACCACCCCGACGAATCGTATCCGCTGCGCTTCGAACGTGCCGAAGAAGTGGCTGGCATGACCGACTATCGTTTCCACCAGCACTTCGGCACCGATTTTTTCCAGCAATTCGGCGAACAGGAATGGCAAATCATGGACGATTTTGGCAAGGCCGTGCGCCCGCAGGGCCATAAAATCGGCGGTTATGCCTATTCCACCCAGGACGACCCGCGCCGCCCGGAAGACCCTATGCTCCTGCTGTTTCAACTCGACTCCGACGAAGACATGGACCTGATGTGGGGCGATATGGGCGTAGGGCACTTCTTTATTCGGGAGAAAGATTTGATGGCGAAGGACTTTTCGAGGGTGTTGTATGATTGGGACGGGCTTTAGAGGTTAGAGGTGAGAAGTGAGAGGTGAGAGGGTTAGCGGGGCGATGTACTCACTAATTTCACAGTATAAATCCGGCCTTCACATTCTATTTTCACGACATAAAACCCCGGCTCCAAAGGAGGCATGAGGGCCTGCCTGTCATTTTGCGAAGCAGTGTACACCATTTTCCCGCTTAGATCAAAAACAGTAGTGTGCCATTCTCCTGGCGAGACATCCTGTTGCCACACAATTTTCCAGTCGCCTGCTGTCGGGTTAGGATATATACGAACCGAGCGAGGCTCCCCACCATTCGGCTGCTGCGTGCCTACAGTGATAATCTCCACATCCCTGCATTGCGTGTCGCACATTCCATTTGCATTGCAGACGGTGAGGCATACTTCATAAATACCGGGGCCAGGAAACTGATGTACCGGAGAGCGGGTAGAATCGATGGTTCCATCTCCAAAATCCCATAGCCAGTACACCGGCTCATAGTACGACAAGTCCGTAAATTGAAGTTCCAGTGGCCCTTGCATTGTATCATGCCCCGAACGCCAGTAGGCTTCCAGCGGAGGCTTGATGCCAAGTGTATCGCATGGGCTGCCAGGCAGGTTGTACAGCCGGTAATTCGGGTTATTGGGCGGGTGAAAAAGAATTTGCGCAGGCAAAATAATATCGTGCTGCCGCAAACTACAGGCAACACCTGCAGAATCGGGGTATTCAATGCGGTGCAGTAGATTGGCGCCATTGCCACTGGTCATGTAAATCCGTTGATCTGGACCGATTACCATTGCATATGGAGGGGTTGGTACGTTGAAGACTGATAGATAACCATCGTATTCTCCTACCAGTAACCTTGAATTTTCTATGTCATCTGCTTGTGTATCAAACTGATAAAGCCGCTCTCCTTCGTTAGATACGTACAGATAACGCGAATTGGGAGAAAAACTGGCCCAGCCAGCATACATGATGGTATCTGGTAAAGAAATTGTGGTAGAATTGGATAATGTACCTGAACAGCGGTCAAAATCATATATTCGAAATTGTGCAGGTTTGTTAGCAAGTACTCTTACAAATTTTCTTCCATCTGGTGAAAAAGTACACATGTAAGAGCCAGATTGAAGCGCTCCGTTCCAGCCTGTTCCATCAACTTGTTGAGTGTAAGGGCCATGTAATCCAGTTGGGTCTAGTATAAAAACATGATAAGTGCTACTATACCTTTCCATGATAACAATCCACCAATCTCGTCCATTACCATGCCGTACCGACGTTAAGGAGCGATTCAAATTTCCTGAAAGCAATACTTGATTTTTAGAAATAACTTTACCAAATCCATTGTTATAATTCATATCAATGACGCTTTCCAATACATCTATAGTATCAAGGAATTGAAAAGAAAAAAACCGATTATGAAGCAAAATATATTGACCAGGCTTATCCGGCCACGGCAATCCAAGAATTCCCTGGTATGATAAATATCCCCATCCTGCCTGGTCGCAATACTGCTGATGTATGTTTCCAGGACTCAAATTTTCTCCGTTTTCCATTACCTGATGTTCGGCATTGATGACATCACAACCGCTGGTATACCATTGAAGAATTCCGTTTTCATCTGACATAATGATGGGGTTGTCCATGTCAGAATATAAATCCTGAAATTGAACGGACGGGTTACCTTCTGAAAAATCTATCCGGTTCCCTCCGGTAAAAAATGGGGCATTGGAAGGTGCGCTCCCTAAAAGCCAGATAAAATCGTGCTTATCCTGAGCATGCAAAATGAAGGAAAAAAAAGAAAATATATAAACCAGCAAGGTGCGCATATTCACAATAATTAAATACAAGCCCACTCCGGGGTACTACCGCCGGAGTGGGTTCATAAATGAAGAATTTATTTTACTACTGTAAAACGAGTGATCTGGCGGTTGCCTGAAATTGTCCTTGTAAGGAGTGAATAAACACATCTTGGTATACATTCATTTATTGGTAGAAGAAACATTTACAGTGAAGAACGCTGCTCTACGCGAAAGATTTGACTCTGCCAAGGCATTGTCCTCATGTAAGAACGGTGAGCGAATTCACCTTAAAAAGTGATGAAAATCATCAAGTGCATTCCTGCAAGAGGGTGCAGTCCTGCCCAAACCCCTTACATTTGCCCGCGTCATCCTGCCGCAAAGGCATCAGTCGCACAACTATGAAACGATTCCTCTATTACACCGCAATTGCGTCTTCCGTTCTGTTTTTGATTGTTTTTCAGGCTTGCAAATCAGGCAATAAAGAATACCAGACAAAGGCTCAAAACCCCGAATTCATCCACAAAGGCGTGCGCCGGCTCACCGATATTATCCGGCACGACATTTTTGCACCGCCTATTTCTGCCCGTATTTACGCCTATTCATCCATTGCAGCCTATGAGGCGCTGGTGCCGGGCTACCCGGAATACCAAAGCCTGGCTGGTCAACTCAACGGCCTGCAACCCGGCCCGCAGCCTGAAGCAGGCAAAGAATATTGCTACCCGCTCGCTTCCGTAAATGCCATGCTCACCATGGGCAAACAACTGGTTTTTTCGGAAGGCGATGTAGAAGACCTGGAAGAAACGCTTTTTCAGGAGTTTGCCAACATGAACATGCCGCAAGACGTGTACGACCGCTCGATGGCGTACGGCGATGCGGTCGCCAAACATATCCTGGCCTGGTCGAAAAAAGACAACTACGCCCAGACGCGCAGCATGCCCAAATTCACCATCCAGTCGGAACTGCCTTCCCGCTGGATTCCCACACCGCCCGCCTACGCCGATGCGTTGGAGCCGCACTGGAGTAAAATCCGCCCCTGGGTAATTGATTCTGCCAATCAGTTTTTGTGCGCAGCGGCCATCCCGTTCAGCGACAAGAAGGACAGCGAATTTTACAAAGAAGCCCTTGAAATACACGACATTGTAAAAAATCTCACCCCCTGGCAGGATTCTACTGCCTGGTATTGGGACGACAATCCGTTCAAACTCGAGGTAAGCGGACACTTCATGTTTGGCCGCAAAAAAATCAGCCCCGGAGGCCACTGGATGAACATTGCCTCTCATGCCAACCGCAAGGCCGGCTCCGACATCATGAAATCGACCGAAACGTACGTGAAAGTGGCCTGCGCACTAGCCGACGGGTTCATCGCCTGCTGGAATGCCAAATACCGCTACAACCTGATTCGCCCCGAGTCGTATATCAACAAATACATGGACCCCGATTGGCGGCCACTGATCCAGACGCCCCCGTTTCCGGAGCATCCCAGCGGACACAGCACAATTTCGGGTGCTGCTGCAGCAGCACTCACCAGCATGTATGGCGAAAACTTTGCCTTTTCCGACAGCACAGAAATGGAATTTGGCATTCCGCCCCGTACCTTCAAGTCATTCGAAGAAGCCGCCAATCAAGCCGGCATGAGTCGCATGTACGGCGGTATCCACTTTCGAAATGGCAATCTGTCGGGCTTGAAAACCGGCGGTGAAATCGGTCGCTACATTGCTCAAAAACTTCATACCCGCAAATAATTCTGCCCTTCCGGCTCGAAAATTTTCGGAACGTGAAACTTTTTATTCGTTCAGAAGTTTCCCTTCCGGAAGGCAGTGGAAAGCCACAGGTATTGCAATTTGTCGCTTTTTCGGTGATATTTGTGTGCAGGTTAACACCGATGCAACATCTGGCATAAATTAACACAGAAAGTTCGCAGGTTTCCGACTGAAAAGCCGGAACTTTGCGTTTAAACCAAAAGTCTCTCACATATTTATTACAGCCATCGCGATGGAAGAAAAAAAACGCCGTCCGCGCATCCAAAAGCCGGACTCGGGTTTCCCGCTGGAAGAGCGCTCGAAACCTTTTCGTTCAGATGATTTCGACAACCAGGACGAAAACACCGACACCAAAAAACCCTGGCAAGACCGCAGTGAAGGCGGTCAGGAACGTAAACCCTGGCAAGACCGCAACCAAGGCGGCAGCGACCGTCCTTACAACCGCGACCGCAATGAAGGTGGCGGCGGTTACGAACGCAAACCCTGGCAAGACCGCAATCAGGGTGGCGGCGGTTATGAACGCAAACCCTGGCAAGACCGCAATCAAGGTGGCGGCAGCGACCGTCCTTACAACCGCGACCGCAATGAAGGCGGCGGCGGTTATGAGCGAAAACCCTGGCAAGATCGCAATCAGGGCGGCGGCAGCGACCGTCCTTACAACCGCGACCGCAATGAAGGCGGCGGCTACGAAC
>Ga0209572_1000161_pt1 | contig 141827 bp, 103 predicted proteins | sample EBPBio232012_DNA_FD_185867 | JGI IMG/M metagenome (GOLD analysis project Ga0209572, IMG submission 185867) | Wastewater treatment Type I Accumulibacter community from EBPR Bioreactor in Madison, WI, USA - Reactor 1_1/23/2012_ DNA (SPAdes)... | ecosystem: Engineered > Bioreactor > EBPR >...
GCTAAGCGGATGCAAAGATACAACTACTTTCTCCACTACCAAATATTTTTTTAACTTTTTTTTACTTTTTTTATCCACCACACCATCACACCCTGATTACCAATATCTTAAATGCCTAATTTTATTTCGCTTTTTTTTGTTTTTTATCTTAATCTTCCATTTATTTGATTTTTAAGGCTTCAGTATTCCCCTAATTTTGTTTTAAATCCCTAATTCAGTTTCAAACAAACTTTAAAAATCGATAAACATCTCACAATCAATGATTTTATCAAATCAATGAGCCGATTAATACATTGGGACATCCCTCATTATCAGCATATTACATTAATTTATATCCTTTTTTTGCTGAATCCAGACTCTTCATAGTCTATATAATGATTAGGATTACTACTTCTGCCTCCAACGGTATGCGTGAGGGATAGAAGCGGCATCCCGACAAGCTCCTTAAGAGCTGTCGGGATACAGCGTATAGCCCGACCCCGCCTCAAAAGCGGGGGCACGCCCTATTTTCTTATTTTTTTATTGGTATATAATATCAACCGATTTCTCGTGAAAATAATTCCAATTCCGATAGATTTTATCGATCATACCTTGCCGGCTGATCTTTAGTTGGTATCGCCTTGAGAATAAATTGCCTCAAATGCTCTGTTGAAGTCTTCAAATCATCTTTGCGTAAGTACATCATATGCCCACTTCGATAGCCCTCCCATGAAATATTCCCTTTTAGCTTTCCATTAGGGTCAAGTTGCCACATATTATACTTGGCATTAAAATAGTCGCATGCGCCATCATAATATCCGGATTGGACTAATACATGTAAAAATGGATTCTGTGCCATGGCTGCTCTCAGGTTCATGCCCGTATTATTATTTTCTTGGTTCCAGGGATATACCGGTCCAAACATGTTATACTCCAGTTCTGTCTTGTACCCAAGTTCATCTCTCAAATACATATTGATAGCCGGCGTAAAGGCGTGTAGCCAGGTTGTCAGTTCGGCATTGTACTCAGGCCCATTACCTCCGTCCCGCGAGTCTATACCTAAATATCTTGAATCCAATCTCCCTATTGTATAACCTCTATCCCTGAGGAGCTCTTTCCAAAAGAAGTTGGTTTGTATAATTCCATTATTCTCTCGAATAACTTTTTCGTTGAGTCCGGAATAACGACTTACTTTTTTTATTAATTCTTCATATCTTTCTGATGGGATAGCGCTTCCAAGTACCAATGCCGGCAAATATTCTTCAATTGTATATTTTTCCACTTCCGGCAAGATATCGAGCAGGTCTTTTTTGAGCAAATCAGGTGCCAATGCCTTATGATACCATGCTGTAGCTGCATAATATGGCAGCATTAAGGCTTTACTAACCGGGCCATCTCTTTTAATTCCAAGATCTGTAGGTGACACCAGAATAACGCCATTCAAATACATCCAATGCCTCCCTTGCAACTCATAAGCCAAACCTGATACACGGGTCGTGCCATAACTTTCTCCGATGAGGAACTTAGGTGATGCCCAACGTTGATATTTATTGATAAAAGTATTAATCCAATCGGCAAGATACTTTACATCAGCATTCACTCCAAAAAACTTATCCTTTGGGAAATCCTTTTCAAAGGGTCTAGAAAATCCGGTATTGACAGGATCAACATATACGATATCGGCAACATCAATGATCGTATTAGGATTATCCTTCAGCCCATAAGGTTGTAATGGATACCCTTCATCATCTATGTGTAGTAGGCGCGGACCCGTATAGCCTAACATCATCCAAACAGAAGCTGTTCCCGGACCACCATTGAATGAAAATACTATTGGTCGGGAGGCCTTATCTGTGACATCTGTTCTCTCATAATAGGTATAGAAAACTCCCGCTATTGTTTTGCCGGATTCATCCCATACCGGCAATGTTGCGGCAGTGACTTGATACGGTATTGCCTTTCCTTTTACCGTTACCTGAGCTTTCTTTTCTACTTTATAATCATAATCTAAGCTGCGGTCAAACTTTCCTCCTTTGTCATCTTTTGACTTTGCTTTATCGTCCATTTTACCTTGCGCAATCATTGTAAGAGATAAAAATGCGCAGACAATAAACGTAAAAAAATGCTTCATATACTGATTTTAAAATTGTGAAACCAAATATAGAAATAAAAAATCACTTCATCATAATTGATCACTTACAAATAATACCGAAAGGACCTCTGTAATAGACCAATGACATTGGAGATAAATGGTTGGTTCCAAAATGGATGAAGTTTGAAACTTCAATTACATCACTTTGAATCCAAATTCCGCATTAGACAAATGCGCAATCGATTTACGACTCGTAGTCCTTGGTTTACAGAAACCATTGAAACGATTCGCACATCGGGATTAATCCTCATAATCAGCACTATACGGCTTTTCAAAACCTTTACTGCTGAATTCGGGTTGAAAAGTATTGCCAAATCACATTAGAGTAATTGGCATGTTCTAATTTTAAAACATTATTTGCAATAGTTTGGGGGTCTTCGCCCGGCTTAATGGGGATGGTTGATTGAAAAAGTATGTTTCCTTTATCGTATTCTTTATTCACAAGATGGATGGTTATACCCGTCTCAGAATGCCCCGATTGACTTACGGCTTCATGGACATAATGACCGTACATTCCTTTTCCACCAAATGCCGGCAACAGGGCGGGATGAATATTTAGGATTGAATCCGGAAATAAATCAATCAAATACTCCGGTATTAGGGCTAAATAACCGGCTAAAATTATTCCATCAACATGATATTGAGACAGCCTATCTTTTGTAAGTTGCCTATTAGCCATTTTAGCATTCGACCAATAGTAATTAGGTATCATGAAAGTATCCGCATGAGCTTTAACGCCGGCATTCTTTTTGTTATAGAGAATCAAAGCTATTTCAATTCGAGGATGGTCTTTGAAGAATTCAATTATTGCACGAGCATTACTTCCACTCCCTGAGGCAAATATAGCCAAATGCACTTTGTTCATAATTGGCCTTATCGGAGGTCAATAAACTTTTGTAATCCTGCCGGGTCTAATTTGGACATAATTTTATAAATATCCTGTTTTTCATTTTTCGGAGCGGGTTTAAATATTTGCACCAATTCATTTCCTTTATTTAATCCAAACACATTAATCATGAGAGAATTGACATAAGAATCATAAGATTTTTCAATACTTTTCATGGCATTGACGATATTTTTTCTTGAATCTTCCACATTGGAGGAAGCCATATCCAGTCCTTGACGATGATACTCGTAAAATCCTATTCTAAAGTCATTCAATTTAGGGCTTAAAAGATTTTCAATAAAGGAAGCACGGGATTTATTGAGTCCGGCTTTATTGGCTGACCAACCATAATCATCTCCATTAGATATACCTGTAGGTAAAGACCCCAAGACTGATTGGGCATGAGCATACATTGCATCTCCTCCTTTGTCGGCAAATGAATCTCTATCGAGGCCTAATATTATATATGCATAATAGCCTAAAATAGAAGTCAAATTATCGTTATAAGAATTAGGATTGAATATCAAAGCATTGCCCGGCTCATAAGAAAACAATGCTTTATCATCGATATATTGAAAAATGACGGTTTCATAATTGGTTCCATACACTGGGCGTACAGCCAATATGGCAATACTGAATATGAAATCTTTCTCTGATTGCTCTTTAACTAGGTTAAAATTAAGCGAAACCTTTATTCGTTCTTCATCTTTTACTTCAATATCAGTAAATCGTTGATTATTTAGAAACTCTGTAACACTTTTTTCAAAATTTTTGAAGACGGCAGGATCTGCTATTTGGAGAGTAGGTGTATTCACTTTTACCGTAAAAGCTATTTCCTGACTAAAAGACTGATAACCAATCGAAGACAGAATGAAAATAAAAAGAAATCTGTAATTCATATTCTAGTTAACGAAATTTAAAACAATTTGATTATCTCATCCAATATTAAATTGGCAATTTGATCTTTAGGCAACAATTGAGTTTCCATAATTTTGCCATTTTTATTATAAATAGTAATTTTATTGGAATCAGTTCCAAATGTTGCTCCTTTATCCCGGGTTGAATTTAAAACAATAAGATCAAAGTTCTTTTTCTTTCTTTTTGCGATAGCGTTATCCTGTTCATCATTTGTTTCAAGAGCAAAACCAATATTAAGTTGATTGCTTCTTTTAAGTTCTCCCAAGGATTTAGCAATATCAACTGTTTTTACCAGCTGCAAAGTCATTTTATCTTCTTGCTTCTTTATCTTATTTTCTTCCGTAATGGCAGGACGATAATCAGCAACAGCAGCTGCAAAAATGGCAATATCGCAAGAGGGATAAGCATCAAGGCATGCACCATACATCTCTTCTGCTGTTCTTACTTTATGAATATTGATATTCGGTGAGTCCAGAACATGTTCAATCACAGGACCTAAGACAAGTTCAACTTGTGCGCCTCTGTTGACACATTGCCTTGCTAAGGCCAAGCCCATCTTACCACTAGAAAAATTGCCGATAAACCTCACCGGATCAATATTTTCGTATGTAGGTCCAGCTGTAATCAGTATTCGTTTTTCTTTTAGATCTGTAGCATTATTGAAATGATTGCTTACAAAATCGAAAATACTCTCAGGTTCCGCCATCCGGCCTTCGCCCATGAGTCCGGAAGCGAGAAAACCATTTTCAACAGGCACTATAACCTTTCCATGTTGTTGTAATTGAGATATGTTTTGTTTTGTGGTCGGATGTTGCCACATTTCGAGATCCATTGCCGGAGCAATAAAAACAGGACATCGAGCACTTAGGTAAACGGCATCCAACATATTATTGCAAATGCCATGAGCTAAGTGTGCCAACGTATTGGCTGTGGCGGGGGCAATAATCATTAAGTCCGCCCATAATCCTAATTCAACATGTCCATTCCAAGAGTGGCCATCATGTATTGAGTCATAGACTTGATGATTGCTTAAGGTGGAAAGAGTTGTAGGAGTAATAAAATCGGTTGCTGACGGTGTCATAACAACTCTGACTTCAGCGCCGTTTTTAATCAATAATCTGCAAAGGATAGCCGATTTATATGCAGCTATGCTTCCACTGATTCCTAAAACAATTTTTTTACCCAGTAACTTCATCGATTAAAAGAATTGGATTACCTGGCAATGAGAGTTCATTACTCTTGATCTACCTCTTTGTATCTAAAAGATAGTTCATCATTGATATACTCCTCTGTAGCTATTATTGCGGGATTGGGCAATTTTTCATAAAACTTGGAAATCTCAATCTGCTCCTTATTTTCCTGAATTTCTTCTATTGTATCTGATGAAACAGTGAATTCTTCCAATTTTGCATTCAGCTCTTTTTTGATCCCCACCTGTAATTGTCGAGCTCTACCCGAAATAACACAGATAGCTTCGTAAATATTACCGGTTTTAGCGGCCATAGATTTAATATCTCTTGCGTGGCTATTAGGATCGATTCCCTGCACCTTTGTCTTGATGTCCGTCATTTTCCAGTTTTTTAATATTTTCTTTGGTTTGTTTTAATATACTATTTACTTCCTTCAAGTCTTTACTTTTGAAGAATTTACTTTTGAACAATTCAGCGGCGACTAAAGTTTCCTGATATCGATCAAGTTTTTTCGAATAAATACTATTTTCTGCCAAAGTATAATTCGCTTTCACTATATAATATCGAATTTGTTCAATATTATCTGAGTCAGGGAAGTCTTTCAACATGTTGTTAAAAGTGATGGATGCCGATTGGTATTGTTTTAAATTATAATACAGCAAGCCTTCCTCAAAAGCCTTCTTTTCTAGTTTTGCTCTAAGTTCATCTATCAACTTGTTGGATTCTTTCAGCCGTTCACTTTTTGGAAAAGTATTTACAAAAACTTCCAATTCACTAATAGCTTTTAATGTATAAGTTTGATCCAACTTATAATCAGGACTTTGTAGATAATTTGAATAAGCAGACATAAAAGCTGCTTCTTCCCTTAAAGAACTTGTAATATAAGTATTGGCGAAATTCTGGAAATAAGAGGATGCTAAGATATAGTTGCCCTGATAGTAATGAGTATAAGCATATTTCACATACAAATCTTCAGCTTCCTTTTTACCACGATATCGTCCCAAAATCTGCTCTATCAAATTTTGAGCTTTGTAATAATCCTTTTTGTTATAATACTCTAAAGCTTTCTTATAGACAAGCTCTACATCGTTACTAGCCCGAAGTTTTTCATATTCTGACTTACATGAAGTCAGCAATATACAACCCAAACAAAACAAGAGAATCAGGTTCTTTTTTAACATAAGTGCGCAAAGATAATGTATGTATTTGAAATTCAAAGTGAAAAATTTATTTTCCTTGATATATTTATTTCGATTTCTTTAAACCCGAATTCGTATTAGAGGAAAAAATATTGACTATAAGAGGAATTTGGGTTACATATAACAACGACAATATAATATTAAATATTGAGAAATAATTCACCTATAACTTCATTTTGCCTTCTACATAACGCCCAACATAAACTCTGTATGATATGCATGAGAAGATTGTTGCCTACTTTTTCTTACTTTTTTTACAAATTTATTTAAATTAATCCCAACATAGAAAGATCCGGATTTTAACTGTTCCCTACTCCTGAAAGTTCGAACATCATCAGTGCCAATGGTCAAAAATGAAAGATTAACCCCTGCCCCCAGCCGAAATCCAGTCCATTGGTTGTATGAAAAAGGAACTAAAATATTGAGCATCCGAAAGGTTAACTCCGGTACAAGACCTATCTGAAAGGCTTCAGGACTCCATTGAACTAAAGGGGTAGAAAAATAAAAATGCAATCTACCATAATTCATAAATCCACACCCCAATGTAAATTGTAAGTTAGTTGGAGTATATGAAACGCCACCGGATTTTTGTTTGTGACTATTTTCAGGACTTTTTGTAATATAATATTCAAAACTATCTATCAATTGATCAAATCCTTCAAACTTATCAAATTTTCCAAAGGATAATATTGTCGGCGTATTAATAGTAATTTCGCCTGATTTCATATCATTTCCATACCATATAGCTCCAAAGTCGGTCAAAGAAATTCCACCACGGAAGAAACTCACTTGTGGATAATTTAATTGTCGATTAAAAAAAACTCCCAAATCACCTCCAATTCCATTGCCACCTATTTTTATTTGCTTAAACTCCTCAGGGCCGTTATGAGAATATTGATAGATAAGTTTTAGATTTGATGCCTGAACTTCATCTCTCTTCAGAAAGTAAAGGCTTTCAATTGGAGCATCACTTGTCATGCTAAAGTGCGCTAAGCTTCCAATATATCTCAAAGTCCCACCAATGCTAAATCGAGTTTTCGGATCAATTTTATATTCATAAGCACCATTAAGCCCTATTTTGACAATAGCATCTCCAAATCCATTAAACTTATTCACTTGAATTTCGTCTGAACTTGAATATTTTCTATAAGGCCCATAGGTAATCTGTCTTGGGTAGTTATTGACTCCACCAAAAGCTTCAATCCCTGAAGTAACGCCCCAGTTAAACCCACTTTCCTCCCGTTTATAAAAACCGGGACCGGTATATTTCCAGGATGTAGAAAAATATATTTTAGTCAAATCCGTCTCATTTAGTTTCATCTCGTAACCTACTAAATCACGATCTATACCGACAGCCGGGTCAAAACCCAGCTTTTTAAATTGCAATTCGGGAACAGATACATCACCCATATTAAAAATCAAGTCAAAAAAACTCTTGTTCAAAAAGTATCCGAAGTTGTTATTGTAATCTATCGTAGCTGAACCAACATTTATAGAGGAATTTAAATCAGGATTAAACAAATATGCAGGATTGAGTGAAATGGCAGCTTGTACATCATGCCCATTTATGGCATACCAAGGAAGGGATTGTGCTTTTAAAAAATTGACAAAAACACAAGTCAACATCCAAATAGAAAAAAACAATTTCATTTTAAATAATTAAAAGGCAGTAATTAATAGTTTACAAATATAATTAATATGTTTGAATTCATACCATTATTTAAAAATATTTTTGTAAGAAATAATATGTTACTTTTGCAATAAAGAAAATCTGTTAAAATCATAAAAAATGAAAATAGCTGTTTTTCCCGGTTCATTTGACCCCATAACTATTGGGCACTATGATTTAATAATCAGGTCTTTATCTTTATTTGACAAGGTTATTGTCGCTATAGGCACCAACAGTGTCAAGTCTTATTTGTTCCCTCTTGAGACAAGGATTGAATGGCTTAGAGAAGTATTTAAAGGAAATGAAAAAATTGAAATAGACCATTTTGAAGGCTTAACAGCGAATTATTGTAAAAAAATTAATGCTAACTATTTAATCAGAGGGCTTCGAAACTCTTCTGATTTTGAATACGAAAAAACAATTTCGCAAGTTAATCATATTTTAACGGGAGGGTTAGAAACGATTTTTCTGATCAGCGCACCTAATTTTTCACACATAAGTTCAACTATTGTCAGGGAAGTAATTAAAGGTGGCGGTGATGTTGAACCATTTTTACCCAAAGGAGTTAAAGTAAAGTAATCAGATGTTGTAAACCTTCATTTGTTACTATATAGTTATCAAAAAAGACTGAAATAAAATAATTTAATCTTTATATGTCAAACAGTATCTATAAAACGCCAACCCCGATTAATGAAGTCGTGCGATCTTATGCCCCGGGCACATCAGATAGACAACTAATTAAAGCCGCTTTGGCAGAAGCAAAAAGCAAGGCTTATGATATACCCATGATTATTAATGGTAAAGAAGTTCGTACTGATAACTTAGTTGACTTGCATCCACCTCATGAAACGAAACACACTTTAGGTCATTATCACAAAGGTGACGAAAGTCATGTAAAAGCGGCTATTGAGGCTGCTTTAGCGGCAAAAGACAAATGGGCATCCTTATCGTGGGAGCATCGTGCATCTATATTTTTGAAGGCTGCAGAATTAATAGCAGGTCCATATCGAATGAAGATTAATGCAGCTACAATGCTTGGTCAGTCTAAGAATATTTTTCAGGCAGAGATAGACAGTGCTTGCGAGCTGATAGACTTTCTAAGGTTTAATGCGTATTATATGACTGAAATATATAAAGTTCAACCGGACTCCTCCAGTGGGATATGGAATCGTCTTGAATGGAGACCTTTAGAAGGATTCGTATTTGCACTTACCCCATTTAATTTCACAGCTATTGCAGGCAACTTACCGAGTTCTCCGGCTATGATGGGCAATACAGTGGTGTGGAAGCCATCTGAAACACAGATTTTTGCTGCACATGTAATAATGGAAGTCTTTAGAGAAGCAGGATTACCGGATGGTGTGATCAACCTTGTATTTGTATCCGGTGCTGTAGCTGGCGATGTAATTTTTAGTCATCGTGACTTTGCCGGGCTTCACTTTACCGGTGGAACAAACACATTCAACACGATTTACAGAAAAATTGCCAGTCATCTGGACGACTACCGTTCATATCCAAGGATAGTTGGTGAGACCGGTGGTAAGGACTTTGTCATGGTACACCACACAGCTAATCCAATAGAGGTGGCAACTGCTTTATCCAGAGGTGCATTTGAATACCAGGGGCAAAAATGTTCTGCTGCCTCTAGAGCGTATATTCCAAAATCATTATGGCCTGCAGTGTTGGAAAGGTTGAAAGTGGATCTCAATTCAATGAAAATTGGAACAACAGAGGATTTTTCTAATTTTATCAATGCCGTGATAGATAAGAAAGCCTTTGATTTTATTACTAAATACATTGACAATGCTAAAAACTCAACTGATGCAAAAGTCGTAATCGGAGGTGAATATGATTCCAGCGAAGGTTATTTCATCCGCCCTACTGTTATCGAAACAACCAATCCAAAATACGATACTCTTTGTACTGAACTTTTTGGCCCTGTACTTACAGTATTTGTATATGAAGATGACCAATATACCGAAACCATGAAGCTATTAGACGAGACTTCTGATTATGCTTTAACGGGTTCTATTTTTGCCAAAGATCGCTATGCCATCGACCAAGCAGTCAAAGCACTTGAGAACAGTGCGGGCAATTTTTATATCAATGATAAGCCAACTGGTGCCGTTGTTGGTCAACAACCATTTGGTGGAGCTCGTGGATCAGGAACAAATGACAAAGCCGGTTCTGTGTTAAACCTTTATCGATGGGTCTCAGCAAGGACAATAAAAGAGACGTTTGTGCCGCCGATAGATTACAGATACCCTTTCTTAGGAGAGGAATAATTATAAAAAAGGCAGTTAATTAATGTTGGCTGCCTTTTTATTTTCTCTTAAAATACATAAAACTTTCCTTGCCATTAAAATTCATACGAATTGTTAGTGTATCGGAATTGACACGCACGACTTGTACAGCCTTTTCTTTTGAGGGTTTGGAAATAGTATCTGTCATAATCAACAAGCTATCACTCACTATATAAGTTCCTGCTTCAATTTGACCTAAATTATTTGTAAAATTATATCTTGAATCCTCTTTTATCTGTAATGTCGATGTCGTTACATTGATGTTTGACACCGAATCCCCGACAATCATTGACAATGCCGCCCATGTACCATGTAATGGAAATACAGGTTCAACCTTCACTTGGTCACATCCAATTATTAAAATAACTATAAAACACAATACATTTTTCACTACCTAAGGTTGAATGGGATAATAATATTTAATACAATTTAACTAAGTCTATTGCCAAGTTATACAAAAGTCAACCTAAGTCGTTATATAGAAGTTTCTGACATTTCCATTATTTCGTACCAATATTGATCCGAAACAGGCATCACGGAAAGCCGTGAAATTCTAATCAGATCGAACTTTTTCATGTGCTCCATTGCCTTTAAAGTTGAATAAAGCACGGGTTTAACCAATGGTTTTAGATAACTCACCTCAACGGCTACCCATTTGCCCGTGTCATCCGTCGGATCGGGATAGGCCTCTTGAGAAACAACACAAAGACCGACAATAGCTTTTTCTGACATACTATGATAATACAAGCATATATCGCCTTTCTTCATAGCGTTCAAGTGAATGCGTGCAGCATAATTCCGAACTCCTGTCCACTCTGTTTTCTTCTCTTTTTTGAGATCCTCAAAGCTATATTCTTCAGGTTCTGACTTTATCAACCAATGACTCATATTATAATTTATTATTTCTAGGAAACTAAATAGTTTTCCATCTTTTGAATAATAGTACTAAACTCTGCTGATTTTAATGAGGCACCACCAACTAATCCACCATCAATATCTTTTTGAGCAAATAGTTCTTCAGCATTTGATGCATTCACACTACCCCCATAGAGGATTGTGACATTTTCAACGATAGCGGTATCAAACTTTTCCGACAACACCTCCCTGATATAAGCATGCATCTCTTGAGCCTGTTGTGGATTGGCAGTTTTTCCTGTACCAATTGCCCATATAGGTTCATAGGCTATTGTTGTTTTGGATAACTGTTCTTCAGATAAATCAAACAAGCACTCTTTAATCTGATTACCGACAAAGCTTTTATAATCACCATCATCCCGTATATTCAATGGTTCACCACAACAATAAATCGGTAATAATTCGTTTTGAAAAGCTTGTTTCAATTTTAAACTCAATACATCGGAACTTTCATTAAAAAACATACGTCGTTCAGAGTGTCCAATTAAAACATATTTACATCCGAGAGATTTTAACATCTTCCCGGACACTTCACCGGTATAGGCACCGGCATCAAATTCACTTAGGTTTTGTGCACCTACTTCAATATTATTTTTACCTTTTATTGAAGATTTCACAGCGTCTATAAATGGAAATGGTGGGATGAACACAACTTCCGTATTCTGCGGAATTACTTCATTCAGAATACTAATTACTAATTGGACTCCTTCATCCATAACAGTATTCATTTTCCAGTTTCCGGCAATTATTTTCTTCCTCATATAATAAAATTAACAAAGACCAAAACTAATACATTTAGTTTAAATACCAATCCAAAACCCTTTAATTTCCATACTTCAAAAACAAAAAAAGGGGCAACCTATCAGGCTACCCCTCTCATTTCATTCAATCAAAAAATTATTTGATTACATTAAATGGCTTAGACAATGAACCATTAGCAGTTGTTACTCTTACAAAGTAAGCACCTGAAGATAACTGGCTAGTATTGATTACACTAGTTTGATCTTTTTGATTCTGCGCATTTTTAGTATAAACTTTGTTACCTTTAACATCATACACTTCTGTTAATACATCTGTTGCATTATCGAAGTTGTATTTTACTGTTACGTTTGATGTTGCATTTGTAGGATAAACGCTATAAGCATTGTTATCTAATTGAAGATTTTTAGTGCTTACAAAGTTATCCAATACAAGTCTTGCATAAGGTACAGGATCACCACTAAATCCGCTTCTACCACCAGTAGGTAGTGGTGATAAGTTGAAAGTAGAGCTCAAGTTCCAGCCTTTCATAAAGAAGTAAGTAGGAACATAATCATCATTGTTCAAACCAATATATTCTGTTGCAGATTGGTTAGCGCCTTCACTAGCTTGGAAGTATGCAGGCAATCTAGGATTAACCTGTGTTGCTTCATAAGCAAGACCTACAATATACCATTTACCTTTAGATAGTGTAAGTGGAGCTGGCTCTTCTGTTTCAAAATCAAGAATAGGAAGTTCAAAATTTAATTCATCGGGATCTGTTTCGACAAAATCATGGAAATTAAATCCTACGAGTGTTCTTTCTGTTTCTGTAATCTGATAGTCACCATCAGAATCAACACATTCCCAAACATAACAATATACGGATGCTCCTGCTGCTGAAAGGTCAGTTCCATTTACCACACCGAATTTCACACTTTTTGCAATATCACCGTCTTTTTCTGCTCTCAAAACATTAGCATAAACCCAGTTAACCGGTTCAGTATCACTAAATACGATAGAAAGAGAACGAGTAATAGCATTTTCTCTACTAAAATCTCCGTTATCTCCATCTGTTACAGTGAAAGAAGTAGAATAGCTGTTATCGCTAGGATCAAAATCTTCTTCATTGCTTGTCAAAGTATATTTAATGGTATAATCTCCCACTTGATCCGGTGTATAAGAGCCAAAAACAACGTTCTGAATAGTATCACCACTCATTACTGTTCCTTCTTCTTGACCCGGGCTAGTAGGTATTGTTGTAGCAGAATAAAGTTCATTTCCATTTACATCACTCACTGTTGCTGTTAAAAGCATACCTGTAAGAGCCTTTCCTCCGAGGTTGTGAACGTCTGTCATAAATTGAACTGGAACGGATTGTCCAACAGGAACAGATGGATATGGAGCACCAGCCAACCATTTTTCATCGATCTTACTGTTATAATCTTCCGGTTCTACTAATTTCACATCATCAATAATCCAATAGTAATAATTGGCATTAATTCTGATTTTCACTCTGAAATTAGCGGAAGGCTTAGCGCCTGTCAATTTCACACGATAAGATGCATTTGTAGGGTTATCATTTACAACCAGTTGGTCATTGATGGCAATTTCTTTCCAAGTATCACCACCATCTTCAGAATATCCTACGAAGTATTCACTTTGAAATTGGCGAACAGCCTGATTGAACTTCATCGTGATAGCCGTTTCTTCAGGATATGCACTTAAATCAATAATTGGCGAGATCAATTCACCTTGTTGATTGGCGATACATGGTCCACTTCCTTGTTTACCTTGTTCTCCATTATTATCCCAAAAGTCAGAATTATAGACCATAGCTCCATTACATACAGTTGCAGAAACTATGCCTGTACTTCCGTATGCACCTTTTGACTTACCGGCTGCATCCCATTGCCATTCTGCCAAGGTAGGATCTTGATTTGCGTCACCACATGAAATACCAACTGTTGACCAACCGTCTAAACCACCATTAAAACCATTATCTGACCAAATAATAACATCTGTATCTACCGGATAATCATTTATAAATTTAAATGAACATCCCGGGTACTTAGCAAAATAGTTATCACCTGAATTTAAAGACACGCCAACACTCCAAATGCTAAATGCACCTGCTGTCTGCGACATGCTGATGATAGCGTCTTTATTTGATTGATCATTGTTAATAATGATTGATCCGCCGCCGCCGTTAAATTCAATATTTGCAGCTTTGACATCAAAAGAGAAGCTTCCTCTTCTACATACACCCACATTACCATTCAATGGCTCTGCAAAGGTATAGGCTTTGTTGTTAGCATCATTCGGGTCTCCAGCCAAAATAGGATCTGTCAATTGTGTGGTAAGAGAATCACCAAATGGTAGATTACATACTGTTGTAGATGCTCCTGCAATAAATGCCACTCGTGTACCACGTATTTCGGCAGGAGATAAAAATTCAATGTAAAAGCCTTGAGCATTCACTACGCTCCCCAACGACAGGAAGCCAAGCAAAAGCCACAGACTTGTTGACACTTTAAGAGTCAAAAATTTTCTCATAATACTAAACTTTTTTTTAACGTAATTAGATTAAATGAATACTTAATGAAACCACAATTATATGGAATTGTTCTAACTTATAAAAATTTTTTATGTTAATCTTTTTATTTTAGGCTATTTTATATTCTTCCTCAAGGCGTTCCATATCAATTGCCGCTACACCTCTTTCTGAACAAACTATTGCTCCTGCCTTATTGCATAACAACGCAATAGATTCAATATCCATCTTGACACAATAGGCAGCAGCGGCAATGCTTATTACCGCATCTCCTGCACCGCATACATCAACTACTTCCATAATTTCTGATGGTTTCCAGAGGTTTTGGGTGTCGTCTTTCAAAAAAACGCCATTTTCAGATAAAGTAATTAAGGTAACTTCATTATTTAATCTTTTCTCGATAACCTGAGCCGCACTGATCAAATCCTTTATATTCATTTTGATACCACTACCCAATGCATTTTCTGCCTCTTTACGGTTGGGTTTCATCAAAAAAACATTCTCATACTCCCAGAAGTTTTTATCTTTTGGATCGACTATAATCTTTATACCCAAACTATTAATGAGGCTTACTAGCTGCTTTATGTTGCCCGGATGCATCATTCCTTTTTCATAATCTTGAATAATTACGCAATCCAATGGATGTGCATTATGCAACTCAATAATATTGTTTATGATTTGAAGAGAAAGACTGCTATCTATCGGAATTTTATCTTCGTGGTCTATTCTGACAACATGCTGATTATGAGCGATTACACGAGTTTTGGTTGTCGTAATTTTATCCTTTGTCAAAAAAATTCCCGGATTTTTGCCTTGTAACATTGTCTCCAAGAGTTCTTTCAAAATTTCACCATGTTCATCTTCCCCCAATACTCCAATCAAGTGCGTTTTAATACCCATGTTAACCAGATTCAAAGCAACATTTGCTGCACCGCCGGGTCGATAATCTCTTCTCTCTAAATCTACCACGGGAATAGGCGCTTCCGGGGATATTCGATGGATACTTCCATAAATATATTCATCCAAGATCAAATCTCCGATTACGCAAATGTTTAACTTTTGAAATTTTTCTTTTAACATACTTACTTAACACTTTTCATTATGCGATCTGCTACTTTTTTTGCTGCATTTTTTTGTTGAATAAAAAATTGATTCGCCTTATATCTTATTTCATCTCTAAATATACTGCTTTTATTTGCTTTTTTGAATATTTTAATCCAATCTTCGTAGTCATTTGCCACATAATAAATTCCTATTTCTTGAAATACTTCAGCTTCTGAAAAGCCTTTATTATTTGGACCGGAAACCACAGGAAGCCCATAGGTCGCCGGTTCGGCGATATTATGAATGCTTTTTCCAAACCCACCTCCCACTAAAGCAATATCGCCATAACGGTATAATCGACTCAAATATCCAACACGATCCATGATGATACATGTTTTATCAATATTCTCTATATCCATCTCGCTAAATAAAATGGATTCAGATCCAAACTCAGTTTGTATCTTTTTGACAACTTCTTCTTTCGGTTCATGAGGAACGATAATCATTTTAAAAGGAACATCCAAATTCCCATTCCTCATCTTTTTCAACCATTCTATTTCTTTTGGCCACACGCTACCACCAATCACAACAAATTGACCATCCTTCCATTGATCCAACAAATGCATATCAAATACTTCCTGTGAAATATTGTATGCCCGTTCTAACTTGGTGCTTCCATCGGCATAAACCTCACTTAACCCACTTTTTAGCAACAAAGTCTGACTCAAGGGCGCATTACAACTAATCCATGAAAATTGATGTAAGAGCTGATGAACAAATGAATTATTTTTTACATACATGCTACCCTCGACAACATCTGCGCACAACAAAAAAAGTGGTATTTCCCTGCTTATAGCGACCTGAATCAAGTTGGGCCAAAGATCATATTTGATAAAAAAAAGTCCACTTACCTTAAACTTATTGAATATTGCTTCATGATAATGCCTAAAGTCAACCTCTAAATAAAATACCCATTCAACTAAATCTAATCTTTTGGCATGTAGAAAACCGGAAGAACTATAGAAGGATAAAATAATACTAAAATCGCCTTGTTGCTTTAGGTTATCTACAATAGGTATTGCTTGCTCCCATTCGCCTAATGAAGCACAATGAAACCACAAAACAGATTTATCTATCTGAATATGCTTCAATTCTGCTTTAGACTTTTTTCTACCTTTAATTATTTCTTTTGCTTTACGATGAAATAATGAAGCTATTAAAAAAAGTCCGTGAAACACCCGAATACCAATATTGTACAAGAAATACTTCATGTAAGTAATCAATAGATGATTTCACTTGAATAGTCATTGAAATAAAAAGGTAAAACCCAACTTACCTGAATACCATTGATTAAATCAAGCCTACGGGCATTATCTTTTAACCCGGTATCATAATTAAAACCTCTTGAACTCTTGGTAAAACCTTGCATCAGGACTAAGCCTATCGAGAAATTAACCCTCCTATTGGATGATAAATACTGATATCCAATGTATTGTCGTGTCAAAAGCCCATTGGTCAATCGATCATAACCGTGTAGGTAGTCTTCCAAGATTTGAGGCACCACACCATATTCATCCACTATTCTAACTTTATGCTGAAGCCATCCTCCACCTACACTGATTTTGACCCCTGCATCTTCATTGTTAAATGGTCTAAAGATCTTTCCAAATGAAGCAGACAAAGCAAATCCCCTTTCCCGAAGTGTCAAATTAGCCAAATGGTTATCTATACCAACAATTTCATTTTTAGCATTGTATATATTTTGAGCAATTTTTTCCTTGACATTTTTGCCCCATAAATAAGTATAATCAACACCCACAAAAAAATCATTCTTTAATTTATACTCTAAAGACCCACCGACTCCAAAATTATTGCCAAATCTTTTCGCTAAATCGCCCCCTGCATAAGAGTACCCATAATTTATATGTAGCAACAGTGCTTCTTTTTCCACCTCAATTTTTTGCTGAGCATTGACCTTCTGGAACGATAACAAACAAAATATAATAAAAATAAAAATTCGAATGTAATATTTCATGGTACAAAGATATGCAAAATGTAGATTAGATAAATTTTGGTAAAATTTAAGTGTGTATAACAAATTCCCCTAATGACTTCATTATTTTACCCCTCTATCTCCCCTTAAGCGGGAGAACCAAATAATGAAGTCATTCCTACCAAAGAGTTTAAATTTCAATTAGAGAGTCAGATTTTGAGTTGAATAAAAAATGCAAGGGAAATATGTTATACACACTAACTTAATATCTCCAAATAAATACTTAAGGTGTGCGAATAATAAAATCAACATATTTTACCTTACAAATGGATAAAATATCTCAAAATCTTCCAATAAACCATTAATTTTGTCATCCAAAAGCCAAAATATATAAGCAAATTGGATCAAAAAATCCCTATGAACGATCTGGGAATGCAATATCTCAGATACAAAGACGAAATAGATACTGCCATACAAAATGTTATCCACAACGGTCAGTTTATCAAAGGTTCGGAGGTCGCCACATTTGAATCTAACCTTTCTAATTATTTGGATGGAGCATATACAATAAGTTGCGGCAATGGCACAGATGCCCTCCAGATTGCATTGATGGCACTTGATTTAAAAGAGGGAGATGAGGTTATCACTACACCTTTCACATTTGCTGCTACAGCAGAAACTATCTGTCTATTAAAGCTGAAACCCGTATTTGTGGACATACGTTATGATACTTTTTGTATTGATGCAAAAAAAATAGAAGAGGCAATTACTCCTGCCACCAAATGTATTATCCCCGTTCACCTCTTCGGTACACATGCCGACATGGACGCTATTTGCCAAATTGCTACACGACATAATTTATATATTATAGAAGATGCGGCACAATCCCTTGGTTCGCAATATACCTTTCATGATGGGCGGAAATACTGGTCTGGAACGATGGGGCATATCGGCACCACCAGTTTTTTCCCTTCAAAAAATTTAGGCTGTTTTGGTGATGGTGGAGCATTGATCACAAAGAATGAAGAATTGGCTGAAAAAATCCGAATGATATGCAATCATGGAGCTAAAAAGAAATATTATCACGAAATAATAGGGGTCAACAGTCGGCTTGATGCTTTACAGGCCGCCATCCTAAATGTCAAGCTAAAATATCTCGATAAAGACTTGAAATCAAGAATCGAGGCAGGCGAAATGTACAATAAATTACTCACCAATAAGACCGAAGTCATTGCACCTTCTTCTTTGAAAAACTCAAATCATACTTACCACCAATATACCATTCGCCACCATGATAGAGATCAGGTAATTGCCAAATTGAATGAAAATGGGGTTTCCTCAATGATATATTATCCGGTATCATTACATGAACAACCTGCATTTATTCAGTCCCTTCAAAACAAAGGGCATTTTCCGGAAACAGAAAGGGCTTGCCATGAGGTGCTCAGCCTACCGATATATCCGGATATAACTACACAACAAATTCACAAAATTGTAAATTTATTATGAAAAGAATATTGATTACCGGGGCTGCCGGGTTTTTAGGTTCGCATTTATGTGATCGGTTTATTCATGAAGGATATCATGTTATAGGTATGGATAACTTCATAACCGGAAGTGAAGATAATATATCCCATTTGTTCCCATTGCCCAACTTTGAGTTTTATCATCACGATGTTTCGAAATTTGTGCATGTCGCTGGTGAACTGGATTACATCTTACATTTTGCTTCTCCTGCTTCTCCGATAGATTACCTCCAAATGCCCATTCAGACTTTAAAGGTCGGCTCTTTGGGGACACACAATTTATTGGGCTTGGCAAAGGCAAAGAATGCCAGAATGATGATAGCATCCACCTCAGAAGTGTATGGCGACCCTCTTGTTCACCCACAAAAAGAAGAATATTGGGGCAATGTCAACCCCATTGGTCCACGAGGCGTATATGATGAGGCAAAGAGATTTCAAGAAGCTATTACGATGGCATATCACAATTTCCATAAGTTAGACACACGGATTGTACGTATCTTTAATACCTATGGCCCAAGAATGAGGGTCAATGACGGTCGAGCGTTACCTGCTTTTTTCAGTCAGGCTATAATGGGCAAAAACCTTACCGTTTTTGGCAATGGCGAACAAACACGTTCATTTTGTTATGTCAGTGATTTGATAGAAGGGATATACAGGTTGTTGCACTCCGATTACAATCTTCCGGTCAATATAGGCAATCAAGATGAAATTACGCTCAATCAGTGTGCTGAAGAAGTATTGGCCTTAGTTGGGAATCCAAATGTCAAAATAGACTATCATCCGCTACCGGAAGATGATCCTAAAACGAGGCGTCCTGACATTAGCCTTGCAAAAAAATTATTGAATTGGGAGCCCAAGGTAGATAGGAAGGAAGGTTTTAAAGAAACGTACAAGTATTTTAAATCGGCTTTGTCAAAGGAATAAAGACTTCAATATCGGCACGTTTTTTTTTGACAAGTCTTGTATTCAAATTGATTTCAGCAGTAAAGGTTTTGAAAAACCGTATAGTGCTGATTACAAGTCGTAAATCGATTCCGCATTTTTCTTATGCGGAATTTGGGTTCAACTCCGAGGGATTAGGATGTTATCATCAACTTGTGAGTTCTTCCGGAAAAAAAGGATTTTTGAAATAATATATTCAAAATTTTGTATCCGTACTCAATTCATAACCTACTTTTGATTTTTTTGACATAGGCAAATTAAGTAAAACAACACTCATTACTATTACAAGACATGCGCCCAACATGCTCAGAGTCATTGATTCCCCGAGGAATACCCATCCCAAGACGATTGCTACTACCGGATTAATGTATGCATAAATGGAGACAATCTGCATTGGAAGATGTTTCAACGCATACGAATAGGAAGCCATCGCCACTAAGGAACCGATCAAAATAAGATAGATCAAAGCAAACCACCCTTCAAAGGTTACAGAAAAATGATAACTCTCACCCATTATCCAAGAAGCAATAAACAAGCCCAACCCTCCCACAATCATCTGTATAGAAGTATTGACAAACGGATTATAACTCATCGATCCGCTCTTCAAAATATAGCTGCCTCCTATCCATGCAATGGTCGCCAATAAAGTCACAAATATTCCTGCCAGATAATGTACATTACCAAAATCGTCAATGGAATCTGAGAATAGCCACATAACACCCACAATCCCAATTCCTATGGCAAAATATCCGATTTTACTAAGCTTGACAGCGCCCGGCGTAAAAACATTAATCATCCCCACCCAAACCGGCATCGTCGCACATATTATAGCAGCAATGCTACTGGGTATAACGACTTCAGCGTAAGCTACCAGACCATTTCCCAATGTAATCATAAGAATACCGGCAATGCTTTGATGAATTAACTGCTTCCGGGATATACCATCATATTTGCGCATTATCTTTAACAATAACAACAAAATAATACCGGCTGAAACTTGTCTGATTCCTGAAAAAAAGAAAGGATCCATATTATTGACGCCGATTTTAAGAAACAAGTATGTCGTTCCCCAAATGATACAAATCAACACCAATGCTATGATTGCTTTTCTATTTTCCATAAAATACTTTAAAATTATATACAAAATAAATTTAAATCGTTAATATTATACCCATTTGATATAATATCATAATTATCCCTTTCCAACATTCGGAACATAAAAAAGATTTAGAATGGAAGACAAACTTATAAAACTGATTAATCTCAACCGCTATAGTGAGGATTCATTTTTCAGCAAACAAGACCTTATTATGGTCGAAGAACCTTTACAAATAAACACTGTCAACATGGATGGCAAGGTTCAGCCGTTGAGTATAACCATGCGTACACCGGGCAACGATGAAGAGTTAGCCACTGGATTTCTTTTTAACGAAAGCATCATTGACATTGATGATCAAGCAACATCAGAGATCAATTGGCTGGGAGAAGTTAATGTACATTTGAATAAACCAAAGGATACTCAGACACATGCAAGGAACTTTTATATGACTTCCAGTTGTGGCGTATGCGGCAAATCAAGTATAGATGCACTAAAAATCAATGCTTCGACAAAGGAAATAAAACAACAATTCAATCATACTATTATTTCCCAATTTTATGAATTGATGAATCAACAGCAAGCCGCCTTTCAATCTACCGGAGGCTGTCATGGTGCAGGAGTATTTACTTACGATGGAGAACTCGTAACCTTAATGGAAGATGTCGGAAGGCATAATGCTGTGGATAAATGTGCCGGATTTCTGTATAAAAACAATTTATTAGAAAAAAACGAATATATAATGTGTTTGAGTGGCAGGAGCTGTTTTGAGTTAATTCAGAAAGGTGTTAGAATGAACTGTACCACCATCATATCCATTGGTGCGGCGACAAGTTTGGCGGTTGATACAGCAAAGGAATTTGGCATTACGTTGATAGGCTTTTACAAACCATATAATTTTAATATTTATACATATAAAGAAAGAATAATTTAAATATTTTTATATATATAAAATTTATTTATATTTGCGCCGTGTATTACAATACTTTGACGCATGTATATAAGAAATCTACTCCTATTATTGTTAATCATCCTTGAAGTACATTCGCTATCTGCCAACAATTTTCGAATCATAGGTTATCTTCCTACATACCGATTCGGGAATTTTGAACAATTAGAAGTTGAAAAGTTGACGCATTTAAATCTGGCATTTGCTCAAGCTACGTATGATGGCAGACTAAGTTTAAATGGCAATTTTAAAAATATAGTAACACGTTCTAAAGAAAAAAATCCGGACTTGAAAGTCTTGGTCTCCTTGGCAGGTGGAGGAATTAGCAGTCAAGTATTCGCCAATTGGAAAAGGAACATGACCGGGGACAGGAAAAGTGATTTTATCCATCAAATAATACTTTTTATTAGGAACAACAATTTTGACGGAGTAGATGTCGATCTCGAATGGAGCAATGTAACCAAGGAATACCCGGGATTTGTTGCTGAACTCAGTGATTCCGTTCGGCATCATGGTTATGAAATAAGTGCTGCATTTCCAGCCATGAAGCTGTATAGCGTCATCGACAAAGCATGTTTACAAAACTTCGATTATATCAACATCATGGCGTACGACAATAGCGGTCCATGGCAACCTAAGGTTGTACGACAGCATTCTTCCTATGAATTAGCTGAAAATTCTATTGACTTTTGGTCAGAAATATGCCAACTCCCCAAAGAAAAAATTATACTCGGTATGCCCTGCTATGGCTGGGAATTCGGCAAATCAGTCCGAAGCAAAACCTTTTCATCATTGGTAGATAAGAATAAAGAGCTTGCTTTTTTAGATAATACCGGAAAAACTTATTACAACAGCATACCTACCATAATAGAAAAAACCAAGCTTGCCAAAGAACGGTGTGGAGGTGTGATGTTATGGGAAATTGGACAAGATGCAATGGGTGAACAAGGAGACTATTCCTTGCTACACTTTGTTTATTGTACCGCTTTAACTGAAAACGAAAACTTTCTTCCCAAAATAAGAAAATTTACAGTTGAACAAAACGATGAAAGCTTATTGTCTATCCGGTTACAAGACCGTGTAGCGCCGGGATCGTACTTTGTACTACATGATATAGTCGGCAGTGCAAACAAAAAAATAGACCTTTGTCACAATGATTGTGATATTAGTTTTAATCTCTCTACCTATCCGAGAGGGGTATATGTTCTTTCTTTGGTAGAGCCCGGATTAAACCCTCGAAGCCAAAGGATTACAAAGCTCTAATAATTATGATTTTAGTAGTTACAGGCAGCACAAGAGGAATTGGAAAAGCAATAGTGGATCGATTTGCCCACAGCGCCTCGACCATCTTCCTTTCTGCTCGAGATTCCAATCAGCTGGAGACTCAGGCAAAAGATTTAACCACGTCATTCCCTTCCCTAACAGTAAGATGTCATGCTGCCGACTTATCGCTTCATGAATCCGTGGAAAACTTCGCTGCTTTTATACTACAACACACACAACATATTGATATTCTTGTCAATAATGCAGGTACATTTTTACCGGGTAACATTTTACAAGAAGATGAAGGAAATTTTCAACACATCATGGACACAAATGTTAAAAGTGTCTATACCTTGTGCAGGCGGCTCGTTCCTTTGATGAAAAACGATTTGAAGGGGCATATATTTAATATTTGTTCAGTCGCCAGTTTAAAGGCGTACCCAAATGGAGGCTCTTACTCCATTTCCAAATTTGCATTATATGGGTTAACGCAAAATTTAAGGTATGAACTCAAGGAGTTTAATGTAAAAGTTACGGCAGTTATACCGGGAGCAACGTGGACTGATAGTTGGTCTCAATCCGGGATTCCAAGAGAAAGATTTATGGAAGCTGAGGATATAGCATTGATGATATACCAAGCTACACAGTTAAGTGCAGGTGCAGTAGTCGAGGAGATTGTGATGCGACCGCAATTGGGCGACATCTAATTTGTGGAGGCAGAAAGAAAGGTACTTAATCTAGTTCTAATAGTAACCACAATTTGACCATTCTCAATTGCCAATTTATCTAAATTCCAACCATTAATGTTGCCTTTTAATACAACTCCTTCGAAAATCTTAACCTCTGAAATCAAAGCATTTACTGCTTCAAATAAATTGTCTAAATACTGTTTCAAAGCTATTGGGAACTGTTTTCTTATGACTGACTTTGCCACAGATAACGCTATATTGCCTTTGAGTGAGGACAATATACTTTTAGAGCTAAAGTCAAAGGCTAGATTTTCAATATTCAAATTCAAACTATTCTGATCTACAACAGGTCTGCCTCCGATGGACAAAGCGCCGTTGAGCGAACCTTTTAGCTTTAATGCAATAGCGATTCCATCACCATTTACAGATCTAACCATCAAGTTTTCAATATTACAACCAATAGCATTTTCAATATTGGGCATCGATTTTATAACCTTCAAAACAGATTGATCCAGAGATTCCAGATCCAAAAATACTTCCACTTTCAAATCCTTCGATTGAGACAATTCTGTTAAAAAGACGACTTCTGGCCGACTTATCCTGTCAGGATCTTCATTGATCAAAGCCGGATGAATCATAATATCCACATTCACACTAAAACTCAAAATATCATTTTCTAATCCTATTTTAAACAATTGAATCAGGTGGGGCCGGACGGATAGGACTAAATTTTGTCCATTTTTCAAAGGAATGTCGATCATCCTATTCCATTCGATTTTGGCCAAAAGAGCAGAAATATCAAGTATTTCGGCAATCGCTTCATTCATTTTTTCATTAATAGTAGGAATCTGCTTTTTAATTAAATCCTGAATAAAATTATTGGGAACTAAATAATTAAGCAAAGGCGGTTGAATATCCAAGTCCGACATCCACTCAATATCCTTAATATTTGTACAAATTGAAATGTGATGCTGGTCTTTTCGCGAAATACTAATATCCAAATGTAGAAGAATATCACCCTCGGCTTTAATCTTTTTAACAGGAATATTAAGATTTGTCAATATATGTATTGGGATGGTTCCTTTAAGTCTATTGTCTTCAATAAAAAAATTGGCATGTGGCTTTGGCAAAATCCACAATTCTTGTTCATTTAAAAAACTAATTGCAATCGGGTCTCGCTTTTCAAAAATATTTTTAATCTGAATATTGATAATATCATTAATCTGATTACTCTCCAATTGAAGATTTAAATTTGAAACCTTAATAACAGAATCTTTATACAATGCCATAACTACGCTAAGATAAATAATAATTGTTGTTGTAATCAAATAATAGAAAGAACTTTTATTGCTATTTAATCAAGTATTTGCTGAATATGGAAAAAAGTTGAGTTTTAAAAGATAACTCAGGTAACTTTTGTCCAGATTCAATTATCATGACCAAAGAAGAAATTTCATTTTTGATAAAATAATGTTTTACAAATCAAGTGAAATAAATTGAATAAAGCTAAAAAATAATATTTGGCGTTTGTCAAACCATAAATACCAACAATAATTTTAAAAACTTGACTATCTGCTAATTTAAATATGGTAAATTTTCGATAAATTATATTAATTATTCAAGTATTCAAATATTTTAACATAAATCATTAAATAAGTAATTATTTCATTAATTTTGTGTGAAAAGAAGTCAACAACCAATAGAAAGGAGAGAATCAACCGCCAAAAAATTTAATTTTATGCATTCTCTTTTTTACAAAATTACACTTGTAGTTTTTCTTGTCGCAATTTTCCAATTTCAATCATATAGTCAATTTACTGTCAATACCGGTGCTAATGCGATGGCAATGGCTCAAGAGCTAGTTGGACCGGGAGTTGAAGTTATCAGTGCTACTTATGTCGGCAATTCGAATGCGAAGGGAATATTTACTGCCAATGGAACATCTTTACCTATGACCAATGGTGTCGTATTATCCACCGGCAAAGTAACCGATATCAATAAATCAGCTGGAAGTCAAGCAAGTACAGGATTTTCAGGCAGTAATACTCCGGATGCAGACTTAAATACCATCATTACAGGTACAAAAAAAGACCTTGCTTACTTAGAGTTTCAATTTAAAGCCATTGGTTCACAGATTAATTTTGAGTTTGTATTTGGTTCAGAGGAATATCCAGAGTATAACTGTAGCCCATACAATGATGTATTTGGCTTCTTTTTAAGTGGACCAGGCATCACCGGAAAAGAGAATCTCGCCTTAGTACCCGGAACAAATATCCCGGTAACCATCAACTCAATCAATAGTGGTACAGCCGGAGGTGGCTATAATATCTCTACATGCCAAGCAATGGGTGCAGGATCTCCTTTTAGTCAATACTATATTAACAACAGTGGCAGCACTACCATAGTTTATGACGGATTGACGACTACGCTAACAGCTACGCACGACATCGAACCATGCGGACTTTATACTATCAAACTTGCCATTGCTGACCTTTCTGACAACATTTATGACTCTGGGGTTTTTATAAAAAGTAATAGTTTCTCAACTGAAGTTCCTACCCTTTCTATTGTAAGCGATCCAGTCCTCCCTGTATGTCCGGTCGATGAAATTACCTTTTATTCCACGCTGACAGGAGTTACACCGCCAATCACTTATACATGGCTGGTCAATGGATTTAGCCAAAATGTCGATGCCGATCAAATAACAATAAGTGGCTTACAAGAAGGAGACGAAGTAATGTTGGTTGTAAGTGCAGACGTCAATTGTAGTGGAGACAAACTAAAAAGCAATATTATCACTATTGACTTCCTTCCTTATGGGGCTGAAACATCCAATGTGACGATATGTCAAGGAGAAAGCTATACCTTCAATGGAGTAACTTATACACAATCCGTGTTTGGAGTCACTGATACAGTCCCGGATGCGCCTAATTGTCCTAAAATCATTACACTCAACCTGACGGTCACGCCAGCCACAGTACCGACATTTTCAGCATTTGGACCATATTGCCAAGGTGATTCAGCACCTTCTTTACCGGGAACATCCAACAATGGCGTGCCGGGTACTTGGTCACCTACAGTTATCAATACGGCCAATCCGGGCATCTTTACATATACATTTACACCAAACACCGGTGAATGTGCCACTTTAGCTAATTTAACTATAGAAATTATTGCGCCTACAGTACCTACTTTCAATCAATTAGGACCCTATTGTCAAGGTGCAACACCACCCGTTTTGCCCTCTACTTCAACCAATTCTCCCGGCATTAATGGAACTTGGAATCCTGCAACAATAAACACATCTTCACCCGGTTCATTTACCTACACTTTTACGCCAAATGCCGGTATCTGTGCAACAACAACAACAATGACCATTGTAATTAATGCGCCAACAGTACCCTCTTTTGACCCTATAGGACCTCTTTGTCAGAATAGTACACCACCCACAATACCGACAACTTCTAATGATAATCCGGGCATCACAGGCAAATGGGTACCCGGTTCAATTAATACATCAACACCGGGAACATTTACATTTACATTTTCACCAAACGCAGGTCAATGCGCCGTTCCAACAACTATGTCAATTGTTGTTGAACCCAAAATTGTTCCTACATTCGACCAATTAGGTCCATATTGTAAAAATGATAACCCTGATACTCTCCCCGGCACATCCAACAATAGCCCAGGGATCACTGGAACATGGAATCCCAGCACCATCAATACAACGACACCGGGCACATACACTTTTACTTTTACACCGGATGCAGGTATATGTGCGGAACAGACTACAATGACAGTTGTAATCAATACTCCGGCTGTTCCTACTTTCAATCAATTAGGTCCTTATTGCAAAGATGATACTCCGGGTATCCTGCCATCATCTTCTACCAATAGCCCTGCCATCACCGGAACTTGGAACCCTGCCGTAATAAGTACTGCAGCAGCAGGAACTTTTACCTATGTTTTCACACCAGATGCAGGAATATGCGCCGAACAAGTTACTATGACCATTGTAATTGACCCACCGGTTATACCGACCTTTGACCCTGTAGCTCCATTATGCCAAGGCTCAACACCCATTACACTTCCATCGCAATCTACCAACAGCCCTGCTATTCCGGGCACATGGAATCCTTCACCAGTCAACACTTCTACACCGGGAACATTTACCTATACATTTACACCCAATGCAGGAATATGCGCATTGCCGACAACGTTAGATATAACAATCAACGCACCTATTACGCCGTCTTTTACACAAATTGGACCACTTTGTCAGAATGATCCTGCACCCGGATTACCTACGACATCCAATGATTCACCCGGAATAAAAGGAACTTGGTCTCCGGGAGTTATAGACATGTCTAATCCGGGAATATTTACATACACATTTACACCCCAAGCTTCCGAATGTGCTTTACCTACCACTATGTCCATTGAGATATTACCTAGAATTACACCCACTTTTGATCCACTAGGCCCTTATTGCAAGGGAGACACACCAGATATTTTACCCGGATCTTCAACCAATAGCCCTGCCATTACCGGAACTTGGAATCCTTCAACTATTAATACATCAACCCCGGGAACATTTACTTATACATTTACACCGGATGCAGGAATTTGTGCTTCTATAGCAACAATTCAAGTAACAATAGACGCGCCAATTGTACCAACATTTGATCCATTGGGACCATATTGTAAAGATGAAACGCCGGATATCTTACCGGGAACATCCACCAATAGCCCATCATATACCGGAACCTGGAATCCTTCCGTCATAAACACAACTTCTGCAGGAACATTCACCTATACTTTTACACCGGATGCAGGCCAATGTGCAGACCAAGCTACCATGAACATAGTTGTAAATCCGCCCGTCGTACCAACCTTCAACCCCATAAATCCACTTTGTCAGAATTCCACTCCTATAACATTACCTAATTCTTCAACCAATAGTCCTGCAATTACAGGAACCTGGAGTCCACAACCTGTAAATACTTCCACACCGGGAACATTCACCTATACATTTACACCGGATGCCGGAATATGTGCAACAACAGCAACTCTTGACATAACCATCAAGGCGCCTACTTTACCTACTTTTGCTCCAATAGGACCTTTGTGCCAGTATGATTCAGCCCCGGTTTTGCCTACCAATTCCAACGACTCACCCGGTATAAAAGGCACTTGGTCTCCCTCAACTATTGATATGTCCACACCGGGAATTTTTACCTTTACCTTCACTCCTTTAGCTACTGAATGCGCTCTACCAACAACGATGGATATCGAAATCTTACCAAAAGTTCAGCCTACATTTGATCCAATGGGACCATATTGCATGGGTGACTCACCGGGCGTCCTTCCAGGATCATCAAATGAAAACCCCGCAATAACAGGCACTTGGAGTCCTGCAGTAATTAATACGTCCACTCCCGGTACATTTACATACACATTTACACCTACCGCAGGATTGTGTGCAAAGACAGCAACGCTTCAAATAGTCATTGAAGACCCTACTGTCCCTACTTTTGATCCATTTGGTCCATATTGTAAAGGGGACACTCCGGGCATTTTATCCGGGACTTCTACCAACAATCCCGGTATAACTGGAACTTGGAATCCGGCAATAATAAACACTTCTAATCCAGGCACCTTTACTTATACCTTTACACCTGATGCCGGCCAATGCGCTACTCAGACTACTATGTCCATAACAGTAAATAGTCCGACCAAACCAGCTTTTACGCAAATAAACCCACTTTGCCTTAATGATAATCCTATAACCTTACCGGGTAGTTCTAATGACAACCCACCTATCATAGGCTCGTGGTCACCTAGTCCGGTGAGTACCTTTCCTGCCGGAACAACAACTTACACATTTACTCCGGATGCTGGTCAATGTGCTGTGCCGGCAACAATGGATATTAAGGTAAACGATCCAATAAATACAACTTTTAGCCCTATTGGAGCAATATGTCAATATAGCAATCCACCTACTTTACCCGGAAGTTCTAACAACTCTCCACCTATAAATGGCACTTGGAGTCCTTCAGTAATAAACACTTCAATACCAGGGATATTTACATACACCTTTACACCTAATTCCAATGAATGTGCGACTCAATTTTCAATGAATATTGAGATAAAACCTCAGATCATACCTGAATTCAGCCAATTAGGGCCTTATTGCAAAAATGATATACCGGGTATTTTGAGCAATTCTTCCGAAAATAATCCGGTTATTACCGGAACATGGAGCCCTTCAACTATCAGCACCACCAGTTCCGGAACATTCAATTATACATTTACACCTGACGCCCAATTTTGTTCTACTCCATATATCATGTCAATCTCAATAGAAGAACCAGCAACACCAACCTTCTACTCGATTGATCCTATTTGTCAGAACACCATCGCACCTGACCTACCTCTCCAATCCAACGACTTTCCCCCAGTTCCGGGCAGTTGGAGTCCGGCAGTGATAAATACTTCTACATTAGGTCCATCAATTTATACCTTTACTCCTGATGCGGGATTCTGCAATACTCAAACCACATTGACCGTCATTATTTATGAGCCCCCATTTGCTACATTTAATCCAATAGGTCCATTTTGCCTCAATGAAGCAGGAGCAACATTACCCATTGTATCAAATGACAATCCGCCCGTATCCGGAACTTGGAATCCCGCTGTCGTCAACACTTCAACAGTAGGTACTCAAACATACACATTCACCCCGGATCAAAACCAATGTGCCAAAGTAACAACGCTTGATATAACGATTCTTGAACCGACAGTCCCTACGTTTAGTCAGCTGGGACCATATTGTTATGGTGCTATTCCCGATGCTTTACAGAGCACTTCTTCCAATAATCCCGCTATATCAGGAACATGGGATCCACCATTTATCAATACATCCTCATCCGGTATATCTACACATACCTTTACCCCTTTCAGCTCAGAATGCGCCACACCTTTTACAATGGATATTGAAATTAAACCACTACCTGACATCGTAATTGCCCCTGTTCCGACATTATGTAAGGATAGTGCATCCGTAACATTATCGGCAACTCCTGTGGGTGGATACTGGTCCGGCACGAATGTATCCGGTAATATTTTTACACCGGCGTCAGTAGGTCAATTTACAGTATTATATACTTATACCGATTCAGAAGGATGTACTAATCTTACATCAATAGTAGTGAAAGTAAATGACTGTTCATGCCAAAACCCCGCAATAGTCAATGCTGGAGCAGATGGAAGCGTATGTATTGGAGGGTCATATACGCTTTACGGCCAAGTAGATGTTGCAACTCAAGTTGTTTGGTCCTCAAGTGGCACCGGAACCTTTGTAGATGCAAGTAATTTAAATACAATCTATACTCCAAGTGCAGATGATATTGCTGCCGGCTCCGTTATACTTACTTTAACTACAATAGATCATGATGGGAATGGACCGTGCAGCCCGGTATCTGACCAAATGATTCTTACCATTACAAATACTCCGATAAATATCACACCTGTATCGCCACTGTGTTCAAATAACCAAAGTATAACCTTAAATGCTACTCCTACAAACGGTGTTTGGACTGGACCCGGTATAAATGGAAACAAATTCGACCCCAATATTGCCGGCCCTGGACAACACACTCTTACTTATACACTAACAGGCGGATGTATTGGTACTCAAACCATTCAAATAATAGTATATCCGGCACCTACCGCATCTATTGACCCGGTGGCAACCTTATGTATAGATGACCCTGCGATAACTTTAATTGGGACTCCTTCAGGCGGAATATTCACTGGTTCAGGAGTCACCGGAACAACTTTTACCCCTTCAATACCGGGCAATTTTATTGTTACCTACCAATATACAGATGCTAATCAATGTAGTGCTTTTGCGAATACCACAATAGAAGTTGTCAATTGCAATTGTGTAAACCCTGTTGTTGTAAATGCTGGACCAGATTTAGTTTTTTGTCCTACAGGTGCTCAATCGGTTTCCGGTACAGGGTCTAATGCCGCTTCTTACATTTGGACAACAAATGGAACCGGAACTTTTTCCAATGCCAATAACTTGAATACAACGTACACTCCAAGCGCTTCTGATGTTGCCAATGGTAGCATCACATTAACCCTGACAGGCACTGATCCTGATGGAAATGGTCCATGTCAGGCCGCAGAAGACGAAGTTGTGATTACGTTTGAAAATACAAATATTGTTATTGATCCAACAAATCCATTATGCATTAACTCAAGCTCTGTTACACTTACTGCTACACCAAGTGGTGGTGTATTTAGTGGTAATGGCGTCACTGGAATTATATTTAATCCGGTTGCTGCTGGCGTAGGGTCGCATACAATAACATATAGTATTGGCGGTAATTGTCCTACCAGTAAAACGACCACAATAGTAGTAAATCCATTGCCGGTTATAACAATACCTCCTATTGGATCTATCTGTCTTAATGACCCTCCGATTAATCTTAATGCAAGCCCAACAGGTGGAATCTGGTCAGGACCTAACGTATCAGGTGGACAATTTATTCCTTCAATGGCAGGAAACTTTACCATTACTTACACTTATACAAATAGCAACGGCTGTACTTCATCTCAAACTACTGAAATCATTGTAACCGATTGTGCGTGTACAAATCCTGCTACAGCCAATGCCGGTATTGATGCCAACGTATGTAGCGGATCGACTTATACATTATCCGGAAACATTACCATTGCAACTAATGCTATTTGGTCAACGTCCGGTTCTGGTACATTTGACAACCCCAATTCATTAAATGCCACCTACACACCCAGTGCTTCAGATATCAACTCCGGTTCTGTCACTCTGACATTAACTACGGAAGATCCGGACGGATTAGGTCCTTGTAGTCCTGTTTCGGATAATGTTGTACTGACATTTATTACTGTCACAATAAACCTTACACAACAAACACCTCTTTGTGAAGATGCCGCACCAGTCTTCTTGAGTGCCACTCCAACAGGAGGAGTATGGAGTGGGACCGGTATATCAGGCAATACTTTCAACCCAACTGTAGCCGGCGTCGGTACGCATATAGTAACTTATAGTATTGCTGGAAATTGTCCGGCTTCTGATGCTATGTTTATTGTCGTTAATCCATTACCTGTCATTGATATTACGCCAATAGGTAATTTATGTGCCGGAGATGCACCCGTCAATCTTATTGCTAATCCTTCAGGCGGAACATGGAGCGGTATCAATGTCATAGGTAATCAATTCGACCCAAGTGCACCCGGAACATACACTTTGCATTATTCATTTACGAATAGCGCCGGATGTACCTCGGTAGCATCAATTGACATAATAGTAACCGATTGTGGATGCGCTAACCCTGTTTCAATAAATGTTGGCTCAGATCAAAACATCTGTGCAGGAGATGTTGTAAATCTTGTTGCTAACATTCAGAATGCCACCAATTTAACATGGAGCACATCAGGAGATGGAGCTTTTGATAATATAAATGCAAATCCGGCACAATATGTACCCGGACCAAACGACATCTCTTTGGGTGTTGTAAAAATCAAAGCTACATCAGAGGATCCGGACGGATCAGGACCATGCTTCGCCGCCGTAGATGAATTAACCATTATTATTTCAAAGACAATTATTTCCTTTACACAAGTCAATCCACTTTGTATAGACGGAGAAAAGATTACTTTAGTTGCCACTCCTACCGGTGGTGTATTTTCAGGAAATGGCGTAACGGGCAACACATTTGACCCTGCTATTGCCGGAATAGGGAATCATATTATATCTTATCATACCAATGGTAATTGTCCGGCTGACAAATCAATAACAATAACTGTAAACCCTTTGCCGAATCCGGTTATAACTCCGATTACCGGTGTTTGTAAAGATGACCCAGCTATCTCTTTAACAGCAATACCTACAGGCGGTATTTTCTCAGGCGACCATGTAAACAATGGGTTGTTTACACCTTCCATTCCCGGCACATTTGAAATAATATATACTGTTCAAGATGGTAATGGATGTATTGGCACAACGTCCATTTATATTACTGTCGAAGATTGCGATTGTACTACACCGGTCACGGTAAATCCGGGAAATAATAAAACCATTTGTTCCACTGAAAAAGTTAACCTAAATGGCATTATAAATGGTGCTTCGGGAGGTACTTGGACAACAGCTGGAGACGGCGTATTTAATGATCCTACTTTATTAAATGCTGTATATACTCCGGGTACGAATGATATTCTCAATGGGAAGGTTAAATTAACCCTTACTTCAATAGATCCTGATGGCAATGGTCCTTGTAGCCCGGTTAACAGTTCAATTATCATAACCATACAAGAATTAGTCATAAATATCACCAAAGTGAATGACTTATGCGTCAGTGCTACTTCAATTGAATTATCTGCCACTCCATCAGGCGGAATATTTACCGGACCGGGAGTAACAGGCACCTTCTTTGATCCCAATAAAGCAGGTGTAGGGACTCACACAATAACCTATACAGTAACTGGTAATTGTTCTGGGCAACAACAAATTCAAATTAAAGTCTTACCATTACCCAACATCCAAATAACAACCGTCCCTGATTTATGTCTGAATGATGGTGCAGTTATTTTGACAGCTAATCCTTCGGGTGGAGTTTTCTCGGGTGATGGTGTCAATGGTAATACATTTACTCCTGATAAAATTGGAACATTTGAAGTTTTTTATTCCTACACAGACCCGTTTGGATGCTCCAATAATTCAAAAATAGAAATCAAAGTTAAAGATTGCGGATGTGCTAATCCCGCTTCTGTAGATGCAGGGAAAGATATTACAATCTGTGAAGGTGAGAAGGTTCAACTATCAGGTATTATAAGTAATGCACCGGGTGCAATATGGACTACAAAGGGTTCGGGCACTTTTGACAATATTCAAAATCTGCTAACAGAGTACACACCAAGTCAATCAGACATTGTTAAAGGTACTGTAGTAATTCAATTGACAACCTTGGATCCTGATGGAGCAGGTCCATGTAATCCTGCATTCGACCAACTTATTATCAACATAACTCCTTTACCGGAAATAAAACTTTTTAATATTCCGGATGAATTATGTATTGATGCAGCATTTGTTACCCTTAATGCTACTCCATCAGGTGGGACTTGGAGCGGAAATGGTATTTCTAATAACATATTTGATCCTGCAAAAGCCGGTTTAGGTGTACACACAATTACATATACCTATTTCAATGGCAATTGCAAAGCAGAGGACACAACCCATATAGCTGTCATTGATTGTGGTTGCAATATTCTTGTAAATATCAATGCCGGTCCCGATTTACATATTTGTTCCGAAAATAATATAACATTAAATGGAATTGTAACGGGAAGTAGTCAAGTTTTATGGACTACCAATGGTTCCGGTACATTTACTAATCCGGTTTCACCAATAACTCAATATATACCGTCAGCTCAAGATAGATTAAATAAAACTGTAACATTAACTCTTACAAGTCCTGATCCGGATGGTGACGGACCTTGTTCTGCCTCTTTTGATCAAATGATTCTTACTATCACAACACTCATTGAAGTAGATCTATTGATTCAAAATACAGATTGTCAATCTCAAACAGGCAGCATTACCATTCTTCCTCCGGCATCTGACAGGTATATATTTTCAGTTGACAGTGGAAGTACATTTAGTGGCCTTCCTTATTTCGATGAGCTACTACCCGGAAACTATACATTGATATTCAAAGATCCGGAATCAGGATGCCAATCGAACAAACCATTTAGTATCAATCCCCCTCCATTTGTTTCAGCACAGTTCAAAATTGTTTCCAAAGCGTGTAGCAATTCAAAATCCAATTATATTGATATCATTTCCACTCAAAATTTAACTTTCCCAATTGACATATATTTGGATAGTGTATTAATTTTAACAACTAATTCTCTGCCAATTCAAATAGACAATTTAGAACAAGGCAATCACATTGTGAAATTATTAGATGCCAAAGACTGTGAAGTATTAAAGAACTTCACAATAAAGTCAAGCTCTGGAATTGACATAGACATTCAAGGTGTTTATGTCGTGGATGAAGGAGAAAGTACAACATTAATTCCAATTATAACAAGTCCTTATTCTTCCATAACTTGGACACCTGCAGATTATCTTTCATGTACTGATTGTCCGACACCAACAACTAAGCCGGAAGAACCCATTACTTACCATGTTTTAGTAACTGATGAACAGGGATGCCAAGATTCCATCAGCGTGAGGGTTATCATCAGAAAGGATATCAATATATTTGTTCCGAATATATTTACACCAAATGGGGATGGTATAAATGATTATGTTTCAGTATTTGCAGACCATCACATTAAAAAAATTGATAACTTGAAAATCTTCACGCGTTGGGGAGAGCTTGTTTATGAAAAATCAGATTTTCTACCAAATATAGAATCGGAAGGATGGAACGGAAAATTCCGAAATGCCGACATGGATCCGGCAGTTTTTGCATGGGTGGTTCAGGTAACGATACCGGGAGAAGGTGTCCGCATTATTAAAGGTGATGTTACTCTAATACGATAAATTTATTATAGGTGGAATGATATAATAAAGTCACTCCACCTATCTATTTCAGGCATTTAAACTCGAATTCAATAGTAAATTATCACTATTACATTTATTGATTCGGTCATAAGCGTCGTAAATCGATTCCGCAGTAATACGCTGACACATATATGAATTTATGGAACGTTATACGTTCTCACAATCATAATATTTTGATTTTCCGTCTCGCGAATGCCATAATCATAACAGAAAAAGTAAGTTTGTCCTTTTTGATTGTGAATTTGATGGGTGTGATATTTAAATCGAAATCCCATTTTAATAAGTTTATCCTTAGGAACAAACTTATGTGCAATATTTATCGGTAAAAGTTCTTCTAATACTCTTCTATTTTTATTAAGGGCTCCATTCACGTTTCGAATAACGTTGTTGATCTGACCTTTAAGATGATTATTAAAAGAATTTCGGCAAAAGTCATCGCAGAATTTTTTATCTGATCTACCAATAACTTTTTGGGCACAATAAAGACATTGTTTAATTTCGGAGATTGCTTCCATAATAAAATTTAAATATTTGGTGATTAAATAGGTGACATGATTTTTTAATCATGTTTTCATCGAGTCAAAGTTATACTTTACTTTAGATATTTCCAAATATTTATTCAATATTTTTAAAAAATCTATTATACATTATGTTTGACCTATTCTCCAATTCAGTTTTTGAAAATGCAATTGGGCCATTACGAGTATCCAATCGGTTTAAACTTCCTTTTGGATTAATTTTTATGATGAATGCTCAAAACATAAAAATATGAAGCAGTTGTATCTAAAAACTTTTCAAATTAATGCTTTTTATCGCAGTACAATTACCTTTGTTACATGCTCTAATTTCCCTGTTAATACTGATGTCATCTTTAGGACATAGACACCTGGATCAAGGTGAGATGTAGGAATAAATGAATACTTTGAAGTTATCAATTGGGCTCCAACATTCTGACCATTCAAATTATATAAATTCACCGAAACAGGGAAGTCTATGCTATTGCATAAAATCCCTAATATATCTTGCACCGGATTAGGAAAAACAAAAACAGTCCCATCCTTTATATTGGATAAATTTCCGACAATAGTTCCATTAATATTGCATTCAGGTGTAGTTTTACCATTGACCAAAGCATCAGAAAGACAATTAAGATAACACTCAAGATTTGTATATCCACTTTCGCCCGTAATGACTTGCGATAGGCCTGTTCCATTGTTATCTTGTGTATTGTTATCCAAACCATGTAAAACTTCCCAATAATCAGGCATTCCATCACCATCGCTGTCCTGTGGCGGATTCTCGGTTTGATGAATGAGAAATGCATCATCTGCAGCGGCTTGATCAACAGGGAGGCCGACAATTACATTATCTGCAATAGATTGTGCAAAGCGCTTATCCATCGGATCTCGTGGGAAAGCACCACCATATTTTGAAATATACTCTTGCAATGCTTCTACTGTAAGGTAATCTGTACTATAATACGGATGCTTATTATTCAATCGGCTGGCAACACCCATATCGACATTGGGATTATTTTGATTAAAATCATTACAACAGTAAAAAAGTTGATAATCACTATAGTTCGGATACTGATTCATTTGATTACCCGAAAAATATAATTGATTATTAACGTAGTTCAATAAATCAAAATGATACATTCCGTTAGGGTAAGAAGTGCGTGTATGATATAAGTTATTGATACTATTCATATTCAAATAAAAATGTCCATCACCGACATTAGTTAAACCTTCATACCACAATTCAATCTGTGGGTCCCAATATAAGTTATTAGATACTTCAAGATGGATGGTCCTGCCATTACAGTCGGGTGACTCACAGGACAATTCGGGCATACGGCCACCTATTCTATTCCAAACATTCTGATGGATACTTATTGAATCTAGTGGACTTTCTGCATTGGAATAATTAATAAGCATACCTCCAAGATAGCCATGATCACCCAAAGTCTCTCCAAGTACACAGTTCTGAATAGTCAGTGCTGAAGACCGTGAAATATCCACCGCTTCATCAATGGCATGTTGAAAAGAACAATGATCAATAATCGCATTTCTAACTCCACCTATTGTAATACCATCACTGCCAAGCCAATTATTGGTTGGGTGAAGATCAATATCGCCTATCCTCGATCTGAGATGACGGATAATCACATTATTCACAGATGGATCCTCATTATTGTACATTTGGAATCCACGTACAATGATGCCTCCGGGAGATGTCTGTCCTGCCAATGTAAAGTCACCATGTCCATTAGGTACTTCAACTGTTCCGTCAATTACTCCGGCCACCTTGAATAAAATATATCTAGGTCCGGACTGATTGAGTGCCTCTTGCAATGAACCCGGTCCACTAACATTCAGATTAGTGACATAAATCACCTGACCTCCTCTACCCCCTGAAGCATGTGCACCAAATCCGATAGCATCCGGAAAAGCCTTTTGTCCAACAACTGTTATAGTCAATCCACAAAAAAAGAATATCGTTAATATATGAGTGAAAATTGGGAAATTTAAAAAGGTACGGAATCTAATATATTTTTTCATCTGAATATTTTTTAGACATAAGAGTAAAGAATCAATAAAAATGCAATACTACATACAATTATCGATTGAAAATAATGACAACCTTTCCTGTTTTTTATTCCGGAATTCAATGACAACCTCCTCCTAAAATCAATGGATAAAATTATAAAAATCCATACATTATTTTTTCATATCAATGTGAAATTTTCTTATTCATTAAAATGTTGGTATATTTATATTTACAAAAATCAAATTCTATGCCTAATACATCATTTATTAGGTTCACACTTTATTTTATATGTGGACTTTTTATTTTATCTTGCAAATCAAAGGTCGCTACCAATGAGCCCAATCCCTATATTTTTGCGAATACCTCAGGTATAATCTCCAAAACAGATCCAATTAAAGTCATCTTTGCCGGAAATATGGTTGAACCTAAGGCGGTAGGCGGATATATTACTTCTGACGCCTTTTCCATATCACCTTCTGTAGAAGGCAAAGCAGTATGGCAAGATGAGAAAACCCTTGTATTTAAACCAACTAAAGAATTGGAGAGTAATAAAGAATATAATATTTCTATTCAACTTTCAGACCTTCAAGACAACATACCAACAGAATATAAAAAATTTAATTTTAGCGTTAAGACGATACGACAAGATGCTATATTAGTTCAAGCCGGTTGGGACACCCCTTCAGCAGCTGACTTCAGAATTCAGACATACAAAGGGTCAATCCTATTAGCTGATTCAGAAAACAACATTCCTGTAGAGGCAATGCTCAAGGCGGAAATAGAAGGTCAGACCCTTCCAATTGTCTGGCAACATACCAACAACGGTCTCAATCACAACTTCACGATTACAGACATCCAGAGAAACAATCGTTTATCCAAGTTGACCATTGCTTTTAATGGCAAGCCCATCCACATCGAAACAGACACCAAATCCGAGATAGATGTTGTTCCTGTCTCTGACTTTAAAGTGCATGATTTGTATTATAATAATGAAGATGATTTTTACTTTACTGTCAACTTTACCGACCCCATCCTTGCCACACAAGATTTGTCCGGCTTAATTACCATTGACGGCTATGTAGATCCGATAACATATTCAATTCAAAACAATAACATTAAAGTGTATCCTTCAAGCCGTATCACGGGATTCCACATGGTCAGGGTACTGCCTTCTATCAAAAATGCACAAGGCAAATCGTTGGAAAAATCATGGAGCAAAAATGTCAATTTCATGGACACCAAGCCTTCCGTCCGATTTGTGGACAAAGGAAATATTATGCCTGAAAGCGATGGTTTAGTTTTGCCTTTTGAAGCCATCAACTTAAATGCAGTGGATATTGAAGTTGTCAAAGTTTTTTCTAATAATATCCTTCAATACTATCAAACCTATAATGGCTATGAGGAGAATTACGAAATAGACAGGGTTGGCAAAATAATCCTTCAACAAAAAATTCAATTGTCCGACCTCAACTCGGCGATTAACAAAAACTCATGGGTAAGATACGGTCTAGACCTCAATAAATTGATTACTACCGACCGAAATGCAATCTATCAGATTAGAATCGGGTTTAGACGGGCTTACACATCGTATATCTGCAAAGCTGACAACAAAGAATGGAAAGAAAAGGAATTATTGCCTATTAATAATGCTTTTGGCGAAGATATTCAAAGTATCTATGATAACAATTACGATGGTTTTGCTGAAGAATATTCGGATGATTATGATTGGTCAAATTATGAAAACCCATGCAAACCACAATATTATTCCAAACAGAATTTTGCTATCCAAAGTATCTACAAATCCAACCTCGCACTCATTGTAAAAGGCAATGATCAAGGTAACTACTTCGCCGCTGTTACTGATATTCTCACAGCTCAACCTAAATCAGGCACAACAGTAACATTCTACAATTTTCAACAGCAAATAATTGACAAAGGCGAAACAGATAGCGATGGTTTTTTAAATATTAAGCTAAAATCCAAGCCATTTATTGCCATAGCAGAAAAAGACAATGACAAAAGTTACCTCCTCTTAGATGACGGTCGTTCACTTTCTTTGAGTAAATTTGATGTGAGTGGTGATGCTTATCAAAAAGGGCTTAAAGCCTATATCTACGCCGAACGTGGTGTGTGGAGACCCGGAGATTCTATTTTTCTAAATTGTATCATCGATGATTTTGGAGGTAGCATGCCTGCCACGCATCCCATCCAATTGGAATGGCGCAATCCGAATAATGTGTTAGTCACAAAGAAGGTTTTCAATTATTCCAAAGGCTCTATTATCCCAATGCACCTGGCGACGGATACCGAAGCCCCAACCGGAATCTGGTCGGCAACCGTCAAAGTCGGTGGAGCAGCCTTCACTAAGCTATTGAATATCGAAACAATCAAACCCAATCGCTTAAAGATTACCTTCACCCCCGATAAAAATCAACTCATGGCTGGTTCGTCAATTGTTGATGCAAGGCTAAATACTGCTTGGTTGATTGGTAGCATTGCAGGTAATTTACGTACCACAATTGAAGCCAACCTGAGAAGTAACAACCAGCCATTTGAAAAATATAAAGACTTTACTTTCAATAATGAAGCATCCTACAAAAACTTTCAAAAAACTGTATTTGAAGGAAGTACTGACAATGCCGGAAATGCCGATATTCAACTGAATTTGAACACCAATGATGATATCCGACAAATTAGCAATGCTGTCTTTAAAACAACCGTCTTCGAACCCGGAGGCAACTTTAGCATAGATTATTCAACCGGTGTCTTCTCGCCTTATAAAGCCTACATCGGCATCAATATTCCCAAAAATACCTGGGGCGAACCGACAATAGCTGAAGGGAAAGCTAGCACTATTCAATCTATTGTCCTTAACCAATATGGAAAGCCTATCGCAAATGTCAATGCTACTTTAACTATATACAAGTTGGATTGGCGATGGTGGTGGGAAAGTGATTATACCGATGAAAGTTATTACACCGGTAATATCAATGCTGTTCCAGTTAAAACCTATTCAGTAAAAACCAATAATAGCGGGATAGCATCCATTCTATTTACGCCACCCGGTTGGGGCAGATATCTCATTATAGCTTCTTCTGACGCTAGCCCCCATAGTTCCGGAGCTTACGCTTATGTCGGCTATCCTGATGACGCCAATACAACCGATTTGTCGAAAATAGCCAGTGCTTTGCCCCTTTCTACAGACAAAAAAGAAGTTACTATAGGCCAGTCAATTCAAGTATTATTCAATGCTCCATCCGGAAGTAAAGCTCTGATTACAATAGAAAATGGAAATACATTGATTCAAAAACAATGGTACAATTGTTCAGAAGGATTAAATAAAGTTGCTATAAAAACTACAGATCAAATGGGCGCTAATGCCTATATCTTTGTAACTTTAATCCAACCACACGTCCATCCTGACAACGACTTACCCTTAAGAATGTATGGCGTCGTACCATTTCGAATAAATAATCCTTCTTTGACGCTCACTCCGGTGATTCAAGTGCCTTCCGAAATCCAACCCGATAAAAAGGTGGAATGTTTGGTTAATGAAGCAAATGGCAAAGAAATGTATTATACAATAGCCATAGTGGATGAAGGATTATTGGATATAACCCGATTTAAAACGCCTAATCCGTATGACTATTTCTATGCCAAATCAGCTTTGGCGTTGAAAACATGGGACTTTTATGACTACGTCCTTGGAGCTTATGGTGGACGCCTATCAAATATATTTGCAATAGGTGGAGATATGGCAGCAGCACAAATTGAAGGCGCACCTAAAGCAAACCGCTTCGTGCCCGCCGACATTAATTTAGGACCTTTTAAATTGAAAAAAGGAGAAAAAGCCAGACATTCTTTTTCAATAAAAAATTATATCGGTTCGGTAAGAGCTATGGTCGTTGCAACAAATGGAACAGCCTCCGGAGCAAGTGAAAAAGTCATAAAAGTAATTAAACCATTAATGGTCGCTTCTACCCTACCAAGGGTACTTAGACCCGGAGAAACCTTTAATGTCCCTGTCAATGTATGGGCGACAAAAAATAACATTCGCAATGTAACTATTTCTATCAAAGACCTTCAAGGCTTAGTCCAGCCCGTGCAATCCGGCCTGCAATCTATTTCTTTCAATGGCAGTGGCGAAAAGATGGTTTATTTTCCCATTTCAGTACCTGATAAGGAAGGAATTGCTAAATTAGAAATATCAGCAACTTCCGGTAATGAATCCACTAAAGAAGTGGTAGAAATAGGGATTAATAACCCAAACCTCCCTATCCAAACTTCCAAAAACTTTATAATTGAAGCCGGCAAATCCACTTCCATTTCAAGCTCAACAGTGGGTATTACAGGCACCAACGAAACTATCCTGGAATTTTCTACCTTTCCTTCAATGAATCTTTCAGGCAATCTGGATCAATTGATAGATTATCCATTCGGATGTTTAGAACAAACTATCAGTAAAGCTTTCCCACAACTGTTTTTAAAGGATGTTGTTGCATTGACACCTGCCAATAAAGACCAGATAAAAAGGATGGTTGATTTTACGATCCAAAAGCTATCTTCTTATCAAAATGCCGAAGGATGGTATAGTTTTTGGCCCGGAGGAACATTTCCTGATAATTTTACAAGTATCTATGCCGGTCACTTTCTCACAGAAGCTAAGAAATTAGGCTATTCCGTACCTTCAACAAGCTACAACGCATTGATGGACTATCAAAAGAAGGTAGCCCGAACATGGCAACCAAAACAACAAAAAATTGGCCTTTATGCACACAACTCCGACATAGATCAAGCATACAGACTTTATTTACTTGCTTTAGCCGGCACTCCAGAACAAGGCGCAATGAATCAACTTAAAGGATACACGACCCTAAGCAACCCCGGTAAATATTTTTTGGCAGCAACCTACGCTATTATTGGCAAAAAAGACGTTGGAAAAAGTATTCTGGACCAGGCTGAAAAAACTATTAATCCTTACACAGAACCAGGCTATACCTTTGGTTCAGACATGCGAGACCAGGCAATCTTACTCCAGACATACCTTCTCTTGGGTAACAAAAAGGATGCATCTTCTCTTGCGCATCATATCGCCACGAAATTGGGAAATAACAGTTGGTATGCCACCTTCAGTAAAGCTTATGGAATTTGGTCTGTGGCTTCTTATTTGAATAAATATCCGACAGCTAAGAACATTGTTGCTACCTATTCTATTCGTGGTAAATCTTATAATGTCAATCAAGAAGGCTCCTCTTATTTCATCAAATTTGATAAAAAAACTTCCTTTTCATCAGCAAATATTGTTAATAAAGGTAAAGGAACGATTTACGTGACCTTAGTTCAAAAAGGTAAAGCGGCATTGACCGATCCAACGAAAATCTCTGATAACATTCATCTAAGTATTTCGTATGTCAACAAACAGGGTATTCCTATTGATCCAAAGAAATTAAAAAAAGGTACTGAATTTTATTCCGTTGCAACCGTTAAAAATATTTCTCCATTAAATATTCCCATTTCAGACATTGCATTAACACAACTTTTCCCTTCCAGTTGGGAGATTATCAATGACAGGATGCAAGAAGGAGTATCCAATCCCGCATCTGATTACTATGACTATCAGGATGTAAGAGATGATCGAATCAATACCTTCTTTAGCTTAAATCAAGGTGCTACAAAAACTTTTCGAACCAAGCTGATAGCTGCTTATTCGGGTAAAAGTTACATCCCGGCTTCTTCATGCGGAGCGATGTATGACAATAGTATTGTAGCCAGAGTGCCGGGATTGTGGGTTATAACTGAATGATTATGCAATTTTATGTGGCAAATTAGGAATTGATGTACGACTTATAATGAATGGAGTAAACCCAAATTCCACATTTGTCTAATGCGGAATCGATGTACGAATCGTAATCAGTATTCTTCGGTTTTGGAAAACTTCAATATATGCATTCGGGATGAATTTACCTGACAAAAATTCATTTGCAGTTGATGATTCCGGGAGTAGTTCCTTCAACATTCAACTTGGGGCTAACATACGGTATGCCTAGATTTAAACCACGTAAAATCAACAGAATGGAGGTTAATAACACTAGATAAGGCATTGTTTTATTAATTTTATTTCTTATTGAAAAACTAACCTTATTGATTCCCAACAAAAAAACGGAAAACAAGGGCATTGTCCCAAAGCCAAAAGCCGCCATCACCATAACGCTTGACCATAGATTACCTGTTGTCATTGCAGTAGCTACAGCCAAATAAATTAAACCACAAGGAAGTAATCCATTGATCATCCCAAATAAAAATGGCTTATTCATCAAATTGTGATTTCGAAATAAAGTCGAACTTGCTATATTTAATTTTTCCGGAAATGAAAGCTTAAATATGGGTATTTTACCTGATAAAATTTTATTAAGAGAGATATAAAGAATTAGTACACCTAAAGCTATTGATAATAATTGTTGATATCCTGCAATATAAAAAGCATTACCGATAATTCCAAAACATAGCCCCAGAACAACATAGGTCAATGTTCGTCCCAAATGATATCGCAATACCTTGAGTGCATAACCCTCACCAGAGTACCAAGGCATGGCGATAGCAAGGGGACCACACATCCCAATACAATGAAAGCTACCTGCAAACCCTATACCAAATCCGGCAAATAAAAAAGGTAACATCAGGTAACATTATATTTAAAAGTCTGATAATATGGAATACCATTATTAATCCAACTCATTCTCACCTGATATACCCCTTTGAATAAAGTTGACTTATCAATAATTTGTTTACCTTCTTTTACTTCCAAAGGAAATCGTACATCCAATTTCTTATCGGATAATCTCATAAAAATGATATCACCTGACGAAATCGAATCTGTGATGCTATTTGAAATATTCAACAACAACACTTCTCCTTTATCTTCGATATCGATATGACCATCAGCCTTGGCAAAGTTATCGGACTTGTCGATCAACTCCTGATGCTTCAATTCTTTCTCATAGTATCGATCATCCATCATATCAATAGTTTGATAAGACGAAACAAAAACCATGGTTAAGATGCTCAAAACAAAGATAATAATCGTTATCAAGATTCCATGTCCCCAATTCATATATAAACTTTCTTTATTTAAAGGGTCCTAAAAAGGTAGTCTCTACTTCGTCCACCAATTCATTTCCTGCATATATTCCTATCTTTATCGTGTTGCTTCTTTTAATCACCTTACTTTGATCAAGAATTACAAAGAAAGTCAAATCCGTCAATCCCTCTTTTTTTATTACCGGATTTTTATTGACCATCTTAACAACACCTTCCATATCCATTACTTTCAGTTCTACTGGATATGGCACATTTCGCTTATTTAAAATCTTTGCTTCATAGAGATTGCTCAACTTACCACCATCTAACTCTTGAAACAACTGACCTTTGACCCGAGATATATTTCCTGAAATCGGCTTTGAAGATGCTATCAAATAGGTCATAACTCCTACTAAAAGAATCAGGACAGCAGTGTATGACTTCATACGTGATGTGAATTTGAACTTCTTATTCTCCCTAATTTCTTTTTCTGAAGCATATCGAATTAGCCCCAGGGGACGGCCTATTTTATCCATCACTTCATCACATGCGTCTATACATGCCGTGCATCCGACACATTCCATCTGAATTCCATCCCTTATATCGATCCCTGTCGGGCACACGATAACACATTTCTTACAGTCAATACAATCCCCCAGTTCAGATTCCTGATTTTTAGACATCTTACCTCGTGGCTCACCTCTCACATAATCGTATGATACCTGCATAGAATCTTGATCCAACAATACACTCTGCAATCTTCCATAAGGACAAATGGTGGTACATACAATTTCCCTGACATACGCAAAAACGCCATAGAAAGTCAATGTAAAAATGATAATTCCTGACAACAAAGTCAAATGATCCGATATCGGCTCACGGATTATTTTAATCAACTCATCCGTGCTGATGATATAAGCTAAAAATGTGTTGGCAATGAGAAATGAGATAATCAAAAAGATAGTATGTTTTAGTCCTTTTTTCCGAACTTTTTCCCAATTCCATGGCATTTGATCCAATTTTTTTTGCTGTGAAGGGCTGCCTTCAACAAACCATTCGATTTTCCGGAATAATCCTTCCAAAAAGACGGTTTGAGGGCAGATCCATCCGCAAAATAATCGCCCAAAAATGACTGTAAACAATATGACAAAGACTATCATTGTAATCATTCCCACGGCAAAAAGAAAGAAATCCTGAGGCCAAAATATCTTGCCAAAAAGGATAAACTCACCCTTTGGAAAGTTAATCATAAAAAAAGGACGATCATGATACCTTAACAATGGGAGCGTAAAGAACAGAGCAAAATAAAAGAAGTTTAAATAATTACGCCACCTTGTAAATTTCCCTGACGACTTACTCACATAAAACCAGTTACGCTTTCCATCCTCAGTTGTATTGCTCATCCTGTCCCGAAACGCCTCATTACCGGTGTCATATATACTATCTTCAATCATTACACTTTAATTTTGTGATGTGCTGTCCCCCGGTACAGCATCAGCAGGGCTTCCTGCTTTGTCTGAAAATAAATCGCCTTGTTTTTCCTTGCCACCTGGTGGATTGGTGCCATGTATTGACTTAATGAAACTTGACAATTGAGCGATCTGATTTGCCGAGAAATCCTCTTGCCAAGCTTTCATACCTTTTTCGACCACCCCATATTTTATAACTTTAAAAATATCATTTATACTGCCACCATGCAACCAATAATCATCTGTCAAATTAGGACCTACTCCGCCTTCTCCCGCAGCTCCGTGACATGCCACACAATTACTTGTGTACAAGCCTTTTCCAGCCGAAATTCCTGCTGCATCTAACATAGTAACTGACGTTTCATCCACTAAATTACCCTGACTTGCCAAATAAGCTTTTTGATCTGCATTTGCTTGGGCAACCTCCATTTTATATTCTTGTAATTGGTTAGGCGCCGAATAGGCTATATGATAACGATACATATATACAAAAGCAAAAATAATCGTCGCAATAAAACTTACTGTAAACCAAGGAGGAGTGGCATTATCCAACTCGCGTATTCCATCATAACTATGTCCGATATCCAATGATTCCTCTTCTTCCACGGATTTGAGACGATTCATTTTTATCCAAAATTTACTTATACTCCATGGCTCTTTTACCTGTTTTAACTCTTGTTCCTCCTTATAAGCTTGAATTCCAGTAAAGTACTTTATCCAATTTATCAGAACTCCAATAGCTATCAATTCAATAATAATAAGCAGATAAACAAACATTCGGACAGGGCTCAAAAATGGATTTAATCCTCCTCCGGCAGCATGTACATCTCCCGTCGTAATTCCTACCAACAATATCACAAGGAAAATTGTGGGAACTTTTAACTTACTACCCCGGTTGGATGCAACATTTTCTTGAGGCTTACTCATAGCAAGGTGGAGGGTATTAGCCAAAACAAAAATTATCAATAATAAAATGCTCGCAAATGCAATTAAAATCCAATCATATACCGCCAAAGAATCAATCATAGAAGAAGATGATGACTGAGGACTTCCATTTTCAGCCAACAAATCAATACTGCCTAATAAGGAGAAGATCATCAAAAGAGATCCAACTATATATTTTTTCATATCCATTATTTTATTTTATTAGAATTTGAAACTTGACCATCCTCTAATGGAAGGTTTTCAAAATGTTCTATTTCGTCACTATTAGAGCGATATGCCCAAATAATAACAAGTGAAAAGAATGCCACAAATAACACCAATGAAATAATTGGATAAATTGACACTCCTTTGATTTCTGTTAAATAGGTTGCAAATTTCATTCTACTGTATTTATTGTTTTAGCATCTGTTCCCATTCTTTGCAAATAAGCTATCAAGGCTATTATCTCCTTATCACCGGAGATATTCAGCTTATCCTTCTTCAGGTTAGCAACTATCTTATCTGCCTGTTTTTTCATGTCAGAATTGGCTTTACCCTCATAACCTTTTGGATATGGTACCCCTAATTTACGCATCGCATATATTTTACTCATCGTAGTGCTAGCATCTACCGACTTCTCAAATAGCCATGGATATGGTGGCATTATGGTTCCGGGCGCCATAGATTCAGGATCAAGCATGTGGTTAAAATGCCATGAATCCGGATACTTACCGCCTATCCTAGCCAAATCCGGACCCGTCCTCTTGCTACCCCATTGATATGGATGATCATATACAAATTCACCAGCTTTGGAATAGTCACCAAAACGAGATACTTCATACCTAAATGGCCTAATCATCTGAGAATGGCAGTTATAACAACCTTCTTTGATATAAATATCTCTTCCATGTAACTCAAGTGGTGTATAGGGTTTGACTTCAGATATTGTCGGTATATTTGTTTTTACCAAAAATGTTGGCATCATTTCAACCAAGCCTCCTATTCCGACTACAATTAAACTAAGTACAAGTAGTGTAATAGGCCTTCTTTCTACCCAGCTATGCCAATGTGCATTCTTGGGCTTGACATAAACCTTTTCCAATGCTGGTGCTTCGGCATCTTCTGTCTTTACAAACTGCCCAGATTTCACCGTCTTATATAGGTTGTATGCCATTAATACAACGCCGGCTAAAAATAAAGTGCCGCCTAGTGCCCTCAACACATAGAAAGGAACAATGGATTGTACAATATCTATAAATTGATATTGCAATTGTCCTTCAGGTGTAAATGCTGACATCATAAAATATGTACGAAAAGCAGCCCAGTAGAGCGGAATAGCGTAAAGTACTATCCCGGCAGTGGCAATCCAAAAGTGGGTTGACGCCCACTTGACTGAATACAATTTGGTATTGAATAATCTCGGAAACAACCAATATAACATACCAAATGTTAAGAAACCATTCCAACCCAAAGCGCCAATGTGTACGTGTGCCACTGTCCAATCACTATAATGGGATATGGCATTGACATTTTTCAAAGACATCATAGGCCCTTCAAAAGTCGCCATTCCATAACATGTTACGGCAACTACAAAAAATTTGAGAATGGGATCTACCCTGACTTTATCCCAAGCACCTCTCAAGGTAAATAATCCATTGAGCATCCCGCCCCAAGACGGCAATAACAACATGATTGAAAAAACAGTTCCTAATGATTGTGCCCACTCCGGCAAAGCAGTATATAATAGATGGTGTGGCCCAGCCCAAATATATAGGAATATCAATGACCAGAAGTGAACTATACTCAATCTATATGAATAAATTGGTCTTCCGGCTGCCTTGGGTAAAAAATAATACATCAAACCCAGATACGGCGTCGTTAAGAAAAATGCAACAGCATTATGTCCATACCACCATTGTACCAGAGCATCTTGAACACCTGCATACCAAGAATAACTCTTCATAAAACTAATTGGCAACTCGAATGAATTGACAATGTGCAACATGGCTACAGTAACCCATGAACCAATAAAAAACCAAATGGCTACATATAGATGGCGTTCCCGTCTCTTGATTATTGTCCCAAACATGTTGATTCCAAATACAACCCAGATTAATGTTATAGCAATATCAAGAGGCCACTCAAGTTCAGCATACTCTTTAGCTGATGTATAACCCATCATCAGGGTAATAGCCCCCGTTAGAATGATAAGCTGCCATCCCCAAAAATGAATCTTACTTAACGCTTTACTCCACATCTCCGCTTTTACCAAGCGCGGAAGTGAATAATATACTGCTGTGAAAATACCATTTCCCACAAATGCAAAAATAACAGCATTGGTGTGGACAGGTCTGAGACGACCAAAAGTAGTATATTCTATACCCAGATTTAATGCCGGAAATGCAAGCTGAAAGGCCGCAATTACACCTACAAGCATTCCGACAATCCCCCAAAACATCGTTGCAACAGCAAAGTTTTTGGAAATCTCATTGTCATACTGAAACTTCTGTAATTCCATGTGTCTAATTTTTATTTTTCGTTTTAATTTTTTCCTCAAATAATATACGGTTGGCCGAAGAAAATTGATCTTCAAACTGACCATTCTTGCTACTCCATAGAAAGGCTATCAAAAAACCTCCTGAAATAATCATACTTATTACCAATAAACCAACTAATACACTCATCTTCAATCATTTAATTTTAATTTCCTCCCTATTAACCCACTCATGGTAAAGGTCAGAAAAATTATAGTCAATGAACTTGCCGGCATTAGAATCGCCGCAACAACTGGATATAACTTGCCTTGCACCGCAAACAATAATCCAACAACATTATATAATATAGATACCAAAAATGTAAAATAAATGATATATCTACCTGCATGAGCAAGTTTCATCAACTTAGGAAGATTGGTCAATCTCTTCCCATCCAAAATACCATCTGCTGCCGGTGTAAAGTTATTGACAGCATCGCTGATTGCAATGCCGACATCACTTTGTTTTAGCGCACCGGCATCGTTTAATCCATCACCGATCATCATGACTTTGTGACCTTTTTGCTGCAAAGACACAATAAAGTCATATTTCTGTTGCGGATTTTGCGTAAATAGACTTTTATTCTCTACACCAATTAAACCATCTAAATATTCCTTTTCGCCTTCATGATCTCCACTTAATATAGCCAGTTTAAATTTCTTCTTCAACAAAGCAAGCATCTCAACTACACCTTCCCTATATGTGTTTTTTATATTGAATTTACCGCGCAATGTCCCATCAACAGAAAAATACACTACTGAATCACTAAAAGTGTTCTCCCTTTCAATTATTCCAAGAAAACGAGCCGATCCAAATTTAAGATGATGATTCTCATACCATCCTTCAATCCCCTTGCCGGGATAATTCTTATAACTTTCGACAGGTAATGGTGTAACCTTATTATAAAAACTTGCTATTGCCCGACTCAATGGATGGCTAGATTCATCAGCCAAGGAATGCAATATACCTTTTTCCCATTCTTCTAATTCATTTCCCTGATAATCCAACCCATTCAAATGGTGATTAGTTAATGTCCCCGTTTTGTCAAATACTAAGTAGTCAATCTTTGACATGGTTTCTACAACATTGTGATGACGGACATACATCCCATTAGCACTATACATCCTAATTAATCTACCATAAGTAAATGTTGCTGTCAATAATAGGGCACAAGGACAAGCAATGATAAACATGGACGTCAATGCACTCCAAAGTATTTCAGGTCTGCCTTGCAAAATCCAGTAAGTCGCAACAATGCCAGCCAAAACAAATAGGATTACCGTAAAATATTTACTAAATATATCAATATAAGAACGGCTTCCAGACTTATCCTTAAAAGTATTCTTGTTCCAAAGGTTGGTAAGGTAGCTCTGGGACACACTCTTTACTGCAATCAGTTCTATCTTCTCTCCTGTCTGTTTTCCTCCTGAATAGATCATTTCTCCTATTCCGATTTCAGCAGGAAGACTTTCACCCGTCACAAAACTATAATCAATATAAGCTTTTCCCTTTGATAGAATACCATCTACAGGAACCAACTCATCTTGTCGTATAACCAAAACATCTTCAGCTTCAACCTTTTCAATAGGCTTAACTACTATTCCTCCATCTATTTTTTGACGCACTGCAATAGGGAAAAAAGATTTAAAATCCCGGTCAAAAGATAGTGACTTTGATACATTATCTTGTAACAAACGCCCCACTAACATAAAGAAAATAATCCCTGCCAGACTGTCAAAGTACCCTTCACCTGTTCCCCAAAACACTTCATATACACTACGAATAAAAGTTATAGCAATTGCTAATGCAATAGGGACATCAATATTTAAATACTTCTCTTTGAGGGAATTCCACGAAGACGAAAAAAATTCAAAACCGGAATAAAACACCACCGGCAAGGACAAAGCAAACATTCCATACCGCAATGCCAAAGTTATAGGCTTTTCAATCTCTATGTCTCCCGCAAAATACTGTGGAAGACTCATCATCATGATATTGGAAAAACAAAATCCCGCAATGCCCAATTTGTATATTTTCGTTCGATCTGCCTTCTTATAGGCATCTTCGTCATTGCCTGACAAGCTAATATGTGGCTCGTAACCAATAGATGCCAATTCGGCGACTAATCCCGAAAGACTGATATTGCGGTGATCATAGGCTATAAAGATTTCTTTCCGCACAAAGTCAACTCGTGAACTTATTACTGCATTATTTAGTATATGAAAATTTTCAAGTAAATAAATACAGCTGCTGCAATGCATTTGAGGCAAGTATAAACGTACATGTGACTGCTCATTATTTTTAAACAAAGTCAACTTCTGCTTTATATCCTCTTGATCAAGATAATCGTACTTACTTTGAGAAATATTAGAACGAATGGTTAAGCCGGGACGATCATTAAACTTATAATAATCACAAAAACCCTTTTCATTCAAAAGTCCATATACAACCTTGCAACCGTTGCAACAAAACGAAGAATCGTAAGCCGAAATACTACCATCACAATCATTTCCGCAATGAGAGCAAATTAGTTTATTGTTCAATCTTACATCAATCCCCATTAATTTTTAATTTTTACTGAAATAAGATTCATTGAAAAATAATGAATATCTGGCCGGCATCAACCTGATGAGCAATTCGTACAATTTCTGTTTTTCAATCAAAAAGAGGTGATCAAAGGCATTGCGAAGGTCTCTTATAATAGAATACTTATCGATAAAAAAGGGTTCGAGTGAATTTAAACAATGTTGAATTTTTAAATCCTTATTCTTTATCAACCTCAACAATTCACCCATATTGGCAATTGGCTTCCTCCCAATATTTTTAAGCGTAATAAAAACCAACTTACGTTCTAATAGGACTAAACTGTTAAACTCGTTTCTAATATGTTGGAAAGCGAATAGCTGAGTCTGAAGCTCTTCTTCTGAATCCCTATCACAACATAGTAATATAGCCGACTCTAAAGCGACTTCTACTGCAGGATATACCTCATTAACTAAAACATTACATTGTCTCTCTATACCAAATGCAATATTATCCATTATCCATAAAATATAGCACAAAGCTACTTTCCAATGCTCTTTAAAAATATGACATATACAAGGCTAGAATATGACAAATATCATATATTAAATATTGTCATTATAAAAATGATTTTTATTAATATTTTTTTATTCAGAAAAGGCTTTAACTTAAATATTTATTAATTTTTATACGACAATCTTAGCGCATTTACAAATTAAATCCTTTTTCTTGAGTAATTCTCTATCATACTAAATTCAGCAATAGTGGCTTTTCATAGATGTACACATCGTTCAATGTTGAAGAAAAGGCATTGATTACGAATCATTTATCGATTCATCATTTCCTAAATTCGAATTTGGGATAAAAACAAAAAAAGGAGTACAAGACTCCTTTTATTTTCAAAAAATGAAGAGAAACCCTTTTGCAAGGATTCCTCTTCCCCATATTTAACTAAGATCAAAGCTTATTTGACCTTAATTAATTGTAGTGTCTTAATCTTATCAGAAGATATTAGACTTACTTGATAAAGACCTGCGGTAAGGGTATTAGTTTCAAACAATTGAGAGTTAAATCCTTTAGTAGAAGTCAACTTTCTAGAAAGGACAACTTTTCCAAATTGATCACTAATATTGACAACAACGCCTTCAGATAGAGCAGATTCGAATTCAAGATAAACTTGAGAACTTGTTGGGTTTGGTCTCAAACTGATATCGGATATTGCATTTACTTGACCTATTGGCTTAAGTATATCTACTTGATCCGGATTCGTATCTACAATTGTTATACCTGGATTTTCAAGGTTACAATCTACTTCAACGTAGCAAGTAGTTGTACAACCATTGGCGTCAGTAACAGTAACTTTCAGATGAAGCGTCTTGAAGGATATTGATATCTGTACGGTAGGTGTATTTTGACCACCGATAATATGACACCATCCATTCAATATCTCCCAATAGTAAGTATAAGGAGCAGTTCCACCGGTAACATTCACAGTAAATAAGTTATTACTTGAATTACACAACACTTCAGTAGGTACAGATATGTTGCAAGACATATTTGTCTGGAATGAGTGGTTGATTATCTGAGTATGACTTACCTCTTCTCCACACAAGTTGGTATAAGTGTAAGTTCTTTCTTCAATATAAGAACCATCCGGAGCAGCCTGTCCATAATTGATGGTTGAACTTAGGTCAACCTGAGTACAATTAAGTTCAGGTAATACAGTAGGTAATGCAACCACTTGATTACAATAAACTGTAGTATCAGCACCAATAAAGCTGAAATCAAATTGCTCTAACGCTTCCAATACAACTTTCAAATCAAGGTTGCTTGCATTTCCACATGCATCGGTTGCAGTCCACTTAAAGAAATGTTCTTTCTTAACATAATCTCCTTCGCATGTAGTTTCACCTTCAGTTTCAGTAAATGTCGGTGTAATAATATTTCCACATTCATCGGAAGCAATAACTGCTGCCGACTTATCAATCATATTAACAAAGTCATCAAAGTTGTCACAACCGGTATAAATTGTATTATCGACAATGTTAAACTGAGTCTGGAAGTCATAAGAGAAGGATAAAACCGGAGGAGTATTATCTTCGACAATAACCTTCTGTACTTTATTCGTTACGTTTCCACAGTAATCAGCTGCAGTATATGTAATGGTATAATAGCTTGAACCGTTGCAATTAACAATATTGTGATCAACCACTGCAGTAACTTGAGCAGGCTTATTGGTACAATAGTCAACAGCAATAGCATTAGATTGACCCAAGTCTGTTTCACATATAGCATCAGGTACGTAAATTACCGGACCTGTAGTATCCACTACATTAACTGTTCTAGTAAATGTACTTGTGTTGCCACATGCATCGGTTGCTGTATAAACTTCATCCAAAGAGAAGTTATTAGGACAACCCAATTCAAACTTCGTTCTTTCTACTGTCAATTTTACATTGGAACAGTTATCTGTAGCCTTCACTGCCGGAATTGAATTCTCACAATCCACGTTAACCACAGTAAGGTTGGTATTAAATACTGGTGGCGTATTATCACTTAATTGGAAGAACAATACATAAGTCGATTGATTTCCGCAATAATCTGCAGCAGTCCATGTATATTCATACATTGTTTTAAATCCATCGGTCAAGCAATTACCTTTAATTTCACGGCTATTAAAGTCAAGTGTAATATAATCACACTTGTCTTCTGCCTCAATCCAGGTCAACGCTTCGTCCTTAGAGATATTTTTCCAATCTCCACATTCAATAGTTACTATATCACCACTAAGGTGTCCTGCATATTCAGAATTAATCATGTGAATTACCGGAGCTTTGTGGTCATTCTTAACGACATACTGTGTAGCATACGTAGTATTTTGGCATGCATCTCTAATAGTCCATGTTCTGATAAAGTTCTGACTTCCATTACACTCACCTGTTACTGGTGTATCATTGGTATCATAAGTTAATGAAGAACAGTTATCAAAAGCCACAGGCCAAGTATTATCATCTTCACATACAAAATCATTGATATACATAACTTGTGGAGCAGTAGTATCTTGAACCTGTACATACAATCTCAATTCACTAGTGTTGCCACATGCGTCGGTTGCAGTAAACAATACATTATATTGCTTAGAATATCCATACAACCAGCATGCATCCTGATTTTCTTCAGTTACCTGAAGGTTGATAGTTGGGTTAGATGAACATGCATCCACTCCTTTTATTAATTGATTAACCGGAAGATTAAGCCATTGAGGATACTCATCCGCACCACAATATGTTACAATTGTATCACCTGAAGACATAGTAGCCAAAGTACCATTCAATGGAACGATAATAGGAGCTACATCATCCACAACGCTAATCTTTTGTGTGTATGTTGATTCATTACCACAGCAATCTTTTGCAGTATAGGTTCTATATATTGTATAAGATCCTGCACATGAGCCATTGACAATTTGATCAGCAAATGTAATATTAGCGCATTCACATTCATCTTCTGCTTTTATTTCGAACTTCACTGTTGACGCTTCACTACAAGATACAGTTGCATCCTGTGGAATAACTGTAAAGACAGGAGGTATCTCATCTACAATCAAGATATCAAATGTAAAGGTTGATTCATTTTGACATACATCTTGTGCAGAAATCACTACGTGAATTTTCTTGAAATATCCATTATTCATACAATCTCCTTCTGATACAGTCTGTGTCATTGAAATAATAGCCTGACCACAATTATCAGTTACAGATATTTCGTCGCTAGTCAAAGTAGGAAGCACCCAATCAGGATTCATCGCATAACACTGTAGTGTTACAGTACCGCCATTAGGTACATCTCCAAATTCCGGATCATTGATATGAATTACTGGTGGCACATCATCATTGACAGTAATAATCTGATTACATGTTGACGAATTTCCACATACATCAGTAGCCATATATGTTCTGGTCACAATATACTTATTTTCACAAGTTTGTTCAGAAATAACATCCTGTATCCATTGTATTGTAACCACACCTTCGCAATTGTCGGAAGCTACTACTGAATTAATATCAGGAATCGGAACTTCTGATGCACATTTAAAAGATAATGGTGCAGGACATTCAATGGTTGGAGGAATCAAATCAGCAACTGCAATTATCTGAGTACATGTCGATGTGTTTCCACACACATCCGTAGCCATATAAGTTCTATGCAATTCAAATTGATTGGCACACTGCTGGTCAACGATAACATCACCAACATGTGTAATCGTAACTTCACCAACACAGTTATCTGTCGCTTGAACCAAGGCTGTATTTGGAGCAGGAACATCTGTTGCACACACAAACAATTCATCATTAGGACAAATTATAACAGGCGGAACATTGTCATTGACAGTGATTACCTGAACTCCTAGTGTGAAGTTGCCACATACATCTGTTGCCTTGTAGGTTCTATGTAATACAAATTGATGTGCACATTGTTGCGTAATAATTTCATCACCAACATGTGTAATTGTAACTTCACCTATACAGTTATCTGTTGCAGATACTAGATTAATATCAGCCGGTGGAACATCTGTAGAACATGTCAAATTCAAATTAGCCGGAACAATAATAACTGGTGGTGTAACATCATTTACAGTGATAGTTTGTGTTCCGCTTGTAGCATTTCCACAAATATCTGTAGCTGTATAAGTACGACTAATGGTGTATTTATTTGCACATGTTTGGTTAGTAATCACATCGGCCGCTACAGTAATTGTGATATTACCGGCGCAATTATCCGTTGCTATAACCAAATCCGTATTAGCGGCTGGCACTTCTTCAGCACAACTTACTGTCAAAGGACCAGGCACTGTAACTATCGGTGGCGTATTATCAAATACAGTTATAGTCTGAGTTGCTGTTGCTGTATTACCACATACATCCATTGCCTGATATACTCTGGTTAGGACATATCTATTGGCACAATCACCCGGTACAATACTTTCTCCAAAGAGTGTAATAACTACAGCACCACTACAATTATCGGTAGCTTCACCTCCAGCTGCAATAAATTGGCTAAAGTTAGCGTATGGAGCAGGAACTTCACTAGAACACTGTACACCTGTTATATTTGGTGGTGAAACAATAATCGGAGGAACATTGTCATTGACAGTAATCATCTGAGTCGCCGTTTTATAGTTACCACATTCATCTGTTGCCTTATAGGTTCTGGAAATGGTATATTGATGCGCACACTCTTGATTATAAATTACATCACTTACAAAAACAACTGTAATCTCATCATTGTTGGAACAATTGTCTGAAACCGTAACCAATGAAATATTTGGTGCAGGTACATCTGATGCACAAACAACATTAACAGGTGCTGGTGCTGTAATAGATGGAGGAGTTGTATCAGAAACATTGATTACATGTTGTGTTGTAGATGTATTTCCACAAGCATCCGTCGCTTTGTAAGTTCTTGTTACAACAAAACTATTAGGGCAATTACCTGGAGTTGTTGTCTCACTTACAAATGTTAATGTAACCACATTTCCTTGTCCGGTACAATTATCACTTAATGAGCCTCCGGCAGCTATGAATTCAGTTGCTGAATTATAATGTGGAGGAATTTCACCACCACACTGGATTCCTGTTATTGCCGGTGGAGCAATAATAACCGGTGGAATATTATCATTTACGTTTATAATCTGTACACCTGTCGATGAATTTCCACAAATATCAGTTGCCATATAAGTTCTTTGAACAGTAAACTTATTGACACAAGACTGATTGGCGATGACGTCACTTACATGAGTAATTACAACATTACCACTACAATTGTCAGTAGCTGAAACTGCATTAATATTCACAGCAGGAACATCTGATGCACAAGTCACTGTCAAAGAAGATGGCACAGTAATTACCGGTGGTGTATTATCATAAACCGTAATAGTTTGTGTGGCAGTGGAGCTATTTCCACATACATCTGTTGCTTTGTACGTTCTAGTTAAAACAAACTGATTAGCACAATTACCCGGTGTAATATTCTCAGTCAACAAACTTATTGTAACACTTCCACTACAGTTATCTGAAGCTTGACCTCCTGCAGAAATAAACTGACTCAAGTTAGAATAAGCAGCAGGAACCCCACTTGCACACTGAACGCCAGTGATTGGTGGAGGAGCCACGATAACCGGAGGAACATTGTCATTAACTGTAATAATCTGTGTATCAGTAGCTGTATTACCACAAGCATCAACAGCTTTGTATGTTCTGGTAATAGTATATTTATTTGCACATGACTGATTAGAAATAACATCGCCTACAAAGGTTACAACTATTTCATTACTTTCTGAACAGTTATCAGAAACAACAACCAAGGCAATATTAGGAGTCGGAACATCAGATGCACAAGTTACTGTTACATCGTTAGGAGCAGTGATGGATGGCGGAGTATTATCAGCTACATTAATTGTTTGAGTAGCAGTACTTGTATTTCCGCAAGCATCAGTTGCTTTGTATGTTCTGGTAACAATTAAGCTATTTGCGCAGTTACCAGGAGTAGTTACATCACTCACAAAGGTCAATGTAACGATATTCCCTGTGCCACCTGTACAATTATCAGACAATGTACCACCTGCATTGATGAACTCTGTAGCTGTTGTATAAGGAGGAGGGATTGAACCACCACACTGAGTACCTGTCGGAGATGGAGGACACACAATTACTGGAGGAACATTATCATTGACATTAATTATCTGAATGATGTTGGTTGAATTACCACATTCATCTGTTGCTTTGTAAGTTCTGGTTATTGTAAACTTATTGGTACAAGTTTCATTAGACTTCACATCACCAACATAGGTTATAGTTACATTAGAACAGTTGTCCACGGCAACAATACCATCTGTGCTTGGTGCTGGAACTTCAGACGCACAAGTAAAACTTAATGGCGTCTCAGGTCCTGTAGTTACTACTGGTGGCGTATTATCTATTATATTGATAATCTGCTGACAAGTTGCTTTATTTCCACATTCATCCTCAACCTGATATACTCTTGTTATATGAGTACCGGTAGCACAATTACCAGAAATCTGATCAGACAACTTAGTAAATATCAACAATTCATCAGAAGTACAATTATCATCCACTGAACCACCTGCTGCTATAAACTCACCTAAAGTAGTATAAGCCCCAGGTGCATCATCTGAACACTCTGTACTTCCATTATATACTGGACATGTTATCGTTGGTGGTACCAAGTCAGTCCTCCAAATAAATGTAATAAAAGTATCGGCTTGATTTCCACAATGGTCAATTGCAGTAATATACCATTTTTGTGATTTCGAACAATCATCACCCATTACATCATCTGGTGAAACATTAATTGTCTCAATGGTACAATTGTCATATATTTGACCAATTGCGCCCATTACAGCAGACGAATCAGGGGTTGATGGCGGATTACATCCCAAATCAACTTCAGAGCGTGGTAAATCCGGGAACGTCGGCTTGATAGTATCAATAGTCCAAATATAGGTTACCAAACAAGAAGATTGATTACCACAATCATCTGTTGCAGTTACTGTAAATACTTGTTCTTTGTCACAATCTTCCCCTGTAATTTCACCTGGTGTAACTAATATAGATACAATTTCACCGTCATCAGTCACGTTACCTGCACCTTCTGCTACAGCACCTTCTGTAGGTAAAGTCTCCGGATTACATCCTAAATCAAAAGGATTTTTGGGACAGTTTTCAAATACAGGTGGCTGTGAGCCATCATTGGTTTTGAAATAAACTACACAGTTTGCACTATTTCCACAAGTATCTGTAGCTGTCACCGTATATACAACTGTTGGACCACAAGGACCCACTAAGTGACTACTATCAGCTGTTATGCTAAGTATTCCACAATTATCAGTAGGTGTACCTGCTGAATTGATAGCCAATTGATCATTTATTGTATTGATATCATTAACCGTTATCGGCGTTGTTGGACAATTCGTAAATACCGGTTTAACTTTATCATTTTTCCATGTATAAGTTACATAAACAGTCGTCACGTTACCACAATCATCTGTCGCCTGCACTGTAAACACTTGTGCCTTATTGCAAGTGCCTGTTATTGGACCTGCTGTGGCAATTACTGAAACAACTTGATTATCATCCGTCACATCTCCTGCGTCTTCAACAGCTTGTGTTGTTGTAGGCAATTCATTATCCTTAGGATTGCATCCCAAGTTGAAAGGAGTAAGCGGTGGATTCACAAATACCGGTGGAGTTCCAAAACCTTCAGTGGTATATCTCACTTGACATACACTAAAGTTCCCACATTCATCCGTTGCTTTTACATTGTATATCTTGATTGTACCACAAAATCCTTGATCTTCTTGATAGGTTGTTGTAACAACCGGATTAGAAGTACAGTTATCAGAAATAACCCCTACGGCTGTAATTGCCATTTCTGCATTTGGATTAACACCTGCATCCAGTACAATTGGAACAGTTGGACAGTTGGCAAATGTAGGAGGCACTAAATCATCTTTCCACTTGTATGTAACAGTACATGTTGCAATATTGCCACAATTATCAGTAGCTGTTACGGTAAATTTCTGTTGCTTGTTACAAGTACCTGTAATTGGACCTGCAACTATCTCTTTTGTTACTTGACCACAATTATCTGGAAGTATATTCACTAAATCCTGAATCCATGCTGCTGTCGGTAAGTTTACCGGGTTACATCCTAAGTCAATAGGAGCTGTTGGACAATTTTCAAATACAGGATTCTGATCATCAAATGACCATTTTAATGTTACAACTCTAACTGTAGTATTATTACATCCGTCTTTTGCTGTTACCGTCCAATCTTGTGTTTTATGACATTCACCTGTTATGGCTCCTCCTACTGCTGTAACAACAATAGATCCACTTGCAGTACAATTATCTGACACTGCTCCAGCAGCTGTTTTAGCATCTTGTGCTGTAGCTCCACCTTGTCCAAGACATCCCAATTCTACTCCTCCTGTAGGTGGCGTACCTGCAAATACCGGACCTTCTGTATCACTCTTCCAAGAATACTTCACTGTACAACTTGCTGTGTTACCACAACCATCTGTGGCTGTAACAACAAAGTTTTGATTCTTAGTACAGTTTCCAGTTATGGATCCAGGTGCAACCGTAACGGTAACACTACCTGAGTTATCATTTACTTGACCTACAGCTGCGATTGCATCTGCTGTAGTAGGCAAAGTCGGGTTACATCCTAAATCAATTGTTGAAGATGGGCAGTTTCCAAAGGTAGGTGGAATAGGATCTGAACCCCATGTCAAAATAAAAGTACAAGTCTGCTTGTTACCACATTGATCTGTGGCTGTAACAGTCCATGATTGGGAACTCTTACATCCACCCCCGGTTACTCCTCCACCTGTTGCCTCAATAATTAAATCACTATAAGCTGTACAGTTATCAGCAATAGTTCCAACTTTAGCAATAGCATCTGCTGCAGTTGGAGGGTTTGTGCCGGGCAAAAGTATTATTTGACCTGATTGGCAATTTGAAAAAGTTGGTTTTTGTGTATCACTCTTCCATGTATAGGTAATAGTTCTTGTAGCAGTATTGTCACATCCATCTTTAGCTTTTACTGTCCACGTCTGTGATTTACTACAAGTACCTGTTACACTGCCTCCTGTTGCGCTCATAGTTGGAGTACCACAGTTGTCACTTGCAGAACCGGCATCACTGATAGCTTTTGCAGCATTTGGCGCAGTTGGATTACATCCTAAATCAATTGTCTTAGGGCTTCCATCAGCAAACACAGGAGCTTCAGTATCTGTTGTCCATTTAATCTGAACAATTACCGTAGCATGATTACCACAAGCATCTGTTGCTTCCACCTTCCAATTCTGTATCTTAGAACATGGAGTAGTAGAAGTGATGTCCTGCGGTGTAGCAACAATTGTCAACAGATTGGTTGCAGTACAATTATCTGTATAATCAGCGGCAGTTATTGCATCCTGAGCTGTTGGTCCATTATTACGACATCCGATAAAAACCGGAACTTGTGGATCACATGAATAATGTGGAAGTGTCTGATCTCTAAACCATACATAAGTTTTGATACAATCCACTTTAGGTTCTCCACTATCATATTGACCATTTCCATTATCATCTTGATAAATTCTATACGTCCTATCATATTGAATTGAAGTACAAGGATTGAAATTAGAATCCTCAATAACCTTCATTTTTATAGGATGACAAGGGTTTTGACCCTGAGATGCGCCAAAAGTATTGTTAAATTGCGCCAAAGTCGAAACCGGACCCGGTATAGTACGCTTACAATCATAGTTTCCGGTAGGTTGATTACCACAAACTACTGAAAAAGAGCAATTATTAACGCATGTCAAAATTATTTTTATTGGACAAGCATTAACGCCCGGAGGTACCGCCCAATATGTTACTACAGTTCCATCGACTGCAGGAAACGGATTGGATGATGTATATTCAATAGTTCCCGTTACAACAGGATAAGCTGAGTAAAAATGAGTACCCGGAGGAAAATAAGGAACGACATTCGCTACCGGATAGCCTGATGGGCTTTGTACAATTTCCAAATCCAGTATTCCATCTAAATCCCCTGCATCGCAATTTGCAGTTGAATAAGCTGATGCATCAATATGTGTATTTAAAATTCCACTTATTTCTTCATTGCTACATTCTCCAGATTCTACATAGCCCAATATAAACTGTTGGTTTACAATATTAGTATTGGTTACAACACCGGTACCATTAGCATATCCCGTAACAGGAATATCTTGACCACAGGCATTATTAAGTAACAAACAATTAGTTGTTGCCTTTAGCTTGAAACAGAAATTAGCAAGAATAGTGCTTGGGTCCGAAGGAAGTGGTAGCCCTCCAAAGTCCCATTCTAAAGAACGAGTAGCCGCATTATATACCGGCTTCGGTGTATTAGGAGTTCCTGCCAATGGATTAACGGTAGCAGTTACACTTCCGGCCACAAAATCAGCATTGGAAGGAATAGGCACAGAAAGTTTGTAATTCTTTATCGGTTCTGTACCTGTATTCTTTATATCAACACAATAAGTCAATTCTTGCCCCGGCGTACAGGTATATGGCGCTGTAGGTGGAGCTCCATCGATTGCTGTCAATTTAATGACTTCATCTGTCTCGGGTTGGTAAGCGTCAACACCAAAAACCATGACAGACATCGAATATATATCACTCGTTGTCCCTACACGTATGGTTGTACTAGTCTGGCCATTGCCGATTACATTATTTACTGGAGGTGTACTCGGATTATTATCATTACCATTGTCTAAATAAAACATGGCAACATCAATACCATAATTGTTCAAATAGGATGGATTTCTCGCATTTCCTCCTGTATTTATAGAAGAGTTAAAAAAGTTATTTGTAGTGTTTTGACTATGCACTAAACTTTTAAAACTCCCGGTATTCAACTCCTGTATCTTTGCATAATCACCTGTCAACTCGCGGTCACCTTCTCCCGCCAAGAATCCAAGTTTAACATTTACATCACCACTTTGAACTGCTTGGAATCCAACTATCGGTATATCTACCACGTTGTTGGTTGAGTTAAACGCATGTCCTTGGAAAATAGCGATATTCTTTGTCTTCATCTTGCTATTCTGATAGACAACTACCATCGCCCAACAGCCAAAGTAACCAACACCATCCGCATTTCCTTGTACAAGAGCCATATCGGCAACCGTGTAATTACCGGATCCTTTGGACTGTACAAAACTTGTTACATCAGCATAACAAGAATAAATTTGATAATAATCGGTAGGTGGATTGGCAATAAAAGAACCTGTAATATTTTGGTAAGTTCCATTACCGTATTTTAATTTAATTTCATTTTTTGTAAATGTACGATTTTGAGTTGCACCATTAAATATTCTGGTCGCCTCTACTGTCGTACCCGCTGTTCCACCATTATTGGCTCGACCTGTCCAATATAGTGCTGCATATAATATTTGTGTACAATTAGGATTAACACCATCCTCAACTGCAAAATCGAAATTAGCAGATGAAGAGTTCCAAGTATTATTATCACTATCCACATCCACATATACCATATCACTGTTACCGTTTTGTCCGACATCAGCGTATGGCATCCTTATAAGACTCGTATTACCAAACATGGTATAGTCACCTTTTACACTAAATATTTGATCAGGAGTCTTAGCAAATGGAACAACAAGCTGCGCATCCATTGTACCTAAACAACCTATTACAAAAAGTATTATTCCAAATACCTTTTGTATATCAAAAAATAATTTTGATTTGTTTATATAACTTTTCATTGAAATCAATTTTAATTGTAAAGAATTATTCGCCCTTTGAGACCCTTACCAACTTAATTACGTTGGACGGAAGGTTAAGATGGTTAGCAATTTCATCAAACTTCTCTATGGGAACGTCAAATGCCGGTACGAAGATGATGTACTGCAAAGACGTCAATTGCTGAATAAAATCCGGACTAAAATATATTAGTCGAATATCTGATTCAGGTGAATAATTGATTACAATGAGTTCTACATTCGCAATAGAGGTAAAATGCATTACCTTTTCATTAAGAGGTATATCCTCCGCAGTAGAAATCAATCGCTTAGGATTTGTATTCCCATAAAATTTAATATCGTCCTTTTCCAAATAAACGGTCGGAGCAATATTTTTATACAACCCTTTGAGATAGGCTGCTGCACCAGATTGTCCTGAACCTTCTAAGCCTTGTATATAGGCGTAGTAATCCTGAACATTCTGACTTATTCCTTGTTGAGATACGCCCAACAGAAACAGTAAAAAAATAAGATACTTCATGTTAAATATGGTTTAAATTGAAAATAAATTTTTAATCAATCGCACAACCATAACAACTACTACTTCATGCCGATGCACACAACTCCCTATTGATACTGATACCAGTATCATTCAATTTAGCGTAATAACATCTTAGCCCACTAAAGGCTTTATTGAAATAGTAAAATTATAGTGTGTGTAATCCTATAATGATTTACACATACCAATTAAGTGTTCATTTTTTTTACAAGAGAAATCATATCGCATTTTGCGAAAAAATTCAGTGTGTGTTGTTCAAAAATTTATATGACTTAATATCACTTTTGAAATTAAAGAGCCATATACTTAATAGTGTGTGTAAAAAACTTTTCTTTCAATTAGTGATACAAAAATACTGCCAAATATTAGTTTTTATTAATTATTTTCTCTCTTTGAAGGAAAAAACACACATATATAATTTATTATATAAGATAAATTATAATAAATTGATTAATTATTTGAATATTTACAAACACATCGCCACTTCAATTAATTGAAAACAAATATATAAAATCATTATACCACATGGTTTAAAATCAGTATAACTCAAGTATCTTGGGCTTTTCACAGCATTATCCTGCTAATTATATTAATCTTATTTTTATTTATTATTTTAAATCAAAGTAGTATTTTAACTACAACTAATGAACAACTGCTCTCTTTTTTATCATCCCACCAAGTGTATCTTTCACACTATTCATGATGATAAAAGCCTTAGGATCAATGGATACCACTCTATCTTCTAATTTAGAAATCTCAAGTCTTGTTACGACAGTATATACAACATCAATAGAATGAGTAGCTTCTTCTCCTCGTTTTGTAAAACCTTTCTTTGCAGGGTATAACGTCACTCCATGCCCCAAATCATGCACCAACATTTCTCTTATCTCCTCACTCTGATCACTTATTATCGTGACTCCTGTATATTCTTCTATACCCTCGATGATGTAATTAACAGCCTTTGAAGCTATAAAATAAGTCAAAATTGCATATAATGCAACTTCCACCGATATCAAATATGCACCGGCTAAAAATATAATTATGTTGAATATCAAAATAATGTCACCTATAGATAGACGTGAATTTCGGCTTAAATAAATCGCCAACACCTCTGTCCCATCTATGACTCCACCTCCTCGCATCGCAAAACCTATGCCAACCCCTAAGAACAAACCTCCAAAACTCGCAATCAACAATGAATCTTCCGTCAATGTAGGAAAATGAATAAATTGTATGGTTAATGCCAACCCCGTAATCGCCAATATACTTTTTAATGCAAACTCCTTACTTATCTGCTTGAATCCCAAAATAATAAAAGGAAGGTTAAACAATACCAATAAAATGGATAAGGGAAATTGCTTAAATACATATTTTACCAACAAGCTAATTCCAGTTACTCCACCATCAATATACCCATTAGGGACTAAAAAACTTTCCAACCCAAATGCTGCACTGGCTATTCCAATCCCTATTAACACAAATGATTTAGTTTGCGCTTTAACCCATTGTCTTCGTGAATCTACACTTTCGTTACTACTCATTTTTTACATTTTTCTATCGGTGAAAATATTATTAATTTATATTTCCACAAACTAACATTCAGTTTTTTCTTATATTCATTAATTTAATATTATCTTTATCGGCAAATTTAAAACCTTGAAAATTTGTACTTTTTTTACTTTCTTAACCTTTTTCCTTTTACCCTTTTACACGGCACTATTTGGCCAAACCACTGAACAAATGAGTATAATTCCTAACCAACTTCAACCCCCAACTGCGCCTGTTCAGCCACATCCATTGATAGAATTTGGCGACACCAGAATCGATAATTATTATTGGTTGAACGACAGAAACAATCCACAGGTAATTCATTATCTCCAACAAGAAAATGAATATTTAAAAAGCGCTTTAGCCCATACAGAATCCTTACAACATAGTCTTTACTCAGAAATGGTCTCCAGAATACCCCAGCAAGACATGTCTGTTCCTTATATCCGCAATGGATTCTACTACTATACCCGATATGAAACTAACAAGGAATATCCTATCTATGCCAGAAAGATAGACACAGCCGACGCAAAAGAAGAAATTCTAATCAATTGTAACATCAATGCCGCAAAACATGATTATTTCTCAATAGGTTCTATTGCTATTGACTCATCTAACTCAATAATGGCATATTCTGAAGATACCCTATCAAGGCGGATTTACACAATTCGGTTTAAAGACCTACAATCAGATCTCATGCTCCCGGATGTACTTGAAAACACCTCTGGTTCTATGGTTTGGTACAATGATGGCAAAGCTATTCTTTATATCGTAAAAGATCCAAATACACTCAGGAGTTTTAAAATATTTCGACATATCATTGGACAGCATCAAAGTGAAGACACCCTTATATATGAAGAAAAAGACGATACTTATAGTGTTAGTCTCCATAAATCGAGAAGTGGAAGATTTATTTATCTTAATAGCTCCAGCACCTTAACTTCTGAGGTTCTATTGTGTGATGCGGATAATTCAAATGCTGAATTTCAAGTGTTTGAACCAAGAAAAAAAGGACATCTTTATAATGTCGCTGATGATGGACAACATTTTTATATTATTTCCAATGAAAATGCCCAAAACTTCAAACTTTTCACAACGGAATTATCCAACACAGACAGAAGCCATTGGATCGAAAAAATACCTCACCGTTTCAACGTTTTAATCGAAGATATAGATTGTTTCAAAGACTTTATTGTCCTCTCAGAGCGCATTAAAGGTATCGTTAAATATCGGATTATCTCTGGAGAGCAAGACTGCTACCTTGATTTTGATGAAGATGCATACATGACTTATTTGGTAGATAATCACCAGTTTAATACCCGTACATTGCGTTATTCCTATAACTCTTTGACGACACCTTATTCTATTTACGAATACGAATTAGACCTAAAGGATAATATCCTCTTAAAGGAAAGTGAAGTAGTCGGAGGCTATGACAAAAACTTGTACCAATCTGAACGTATTGAAGTAACTTCTCGGGATGGTGTCAAAATTCCCGTTTCAATTGTTTATAAGAAAGATAAAAAACAACCAGAAGGCAATCCACTTCTCTTATACGGTTATGGATCTTATGGATATAGCTTAGACCCTAGCTTTTCTTCTGTTAGGCTTTCCTTATTGGATAGAGGCTATGTATATGCCATAGCCCACATCAGAGGCGGACAAGAATTGGGACGTCAGTGGTATGAGGATGGCAAGCTGTTGAAAAAGAAAAATACATTTTATGACTTCATCGATTGTGCCAATTATTTGATCAATCAGAAGTACACCTCGCCAACACAGCTCTATGCTATGGGGGGCAGCGCCGGTGGATTGTTAATGGGTGCCATCATTAATATGGCTCCTCAACTATTTCATGGGGTTATCGCCGCTGTACCTTTTGTCGATGTACTGACTACCATGCTCGATGAATCAATCCCTCTTACTACAGGAGAATTTGACGAATGGGGTAATCCAAAAATAAAAGAATACTATGATTACATCAAATCATATTCACCCTATGACAATGTTGTCAACCAAAGTTATCCGGCTATGCTGGTCACTACAGGACTTCATGACAGTCAAGTCCAATATTGGGAACCTGCCAAATGGGTTGCCAAATTGAGAGCAGTCAAAAAAGGTGATGAAGCCCTTTACCTTAGCACCAATATGGCTGTTGGCCATGGTGGCGCCAGCGGAAGATTTGAAAGGTACAAAGAATATGCCTTAGAATATGCATTTTTACTTGATTTACAAGGAATAAAATATTAAATCTTAATTCATCAACTTTCAAGGTTTTCTAAAATCAAAAAATGCTGAATATGAGGACAATTCCGATATACTAATCATTTCAACGTTTTTAACTATTCTATGATTTCGATTCGCATATCTATTCCTCATTTATCCGATGGGACATGTGGGATTATTGAATACTTGGAACAAGAAGCCTTTTTGAATTTATATATTTTTAGACACATCTAAATTAATAATCGGCATTGCTTATAATTCAATTATTTTAAACAATTTTTTTCATGATATCTGCTTTTAATATCTCATAATCGGCCTCGTTGATAGCACCAGATGCTTTCATATTATGTAATTTCTGCAAAGCCTCCAACATTTCATTCGTTGATTCTCGATATTCACTACTTTGCTGAGACGAATATTCTTCTTTGATTTGTTCGGAGTAAGCCTTTCCCTTTTCAAATTTTTCGTTATAATAATTCTTAAAGCTAGCCCAATCAAAATTTAAAAACGTACCACCATTTGAAAAATGCCGTTTAAAAACCTCTCCCACCGCATACGTCGCTGCACCTGAAAAAGCAGAAACTGCAACACCACCTATTACAGACCCAACAAACGGAATCATCTTGGCAAGCATCCGTCCTCCTAATTTTGCCACCCCACTTGTCGTCAAAGCCAAAACCGCAGCCTTACCCTCTGTTTCTTTAAAATCAACTTGATACAACTTACACAACCGTCGTATCATTTCGATCTGCACGGCCGTAACAGCCATCATATCAGCCACAGGCACCGGTATTAACCCTGCTCCGACAGAAAACATTACTGAATTGCGAATAATATTATCGGCTTGCTTAGCCACTGCTTGTTCTTCCTGAGTGTTCATCATTTTTTATTTATTTAGACTATTTTGACAACAAATTAAATACATAAGAGGGTTCCATCAATTCGACCAAACAACGATTGTTGACGATATACATTACATTTTTTTGGAATCTTTGAACAATAAATGTACATTTGCCTCGATTTCTAAATAAAACAGCATAAATGGATCCCGACTCGCATGATTCGATACTATTCAAAGCAACAAGGAGCATTGATCGAGTTGCCGGATTATGCGGTACACTGTTGGATCAATATTGAGCCACCGTTTTCACACGATGAGCTGGAAGAACTTTCAGACCGGCTTAATATTCCTTTAGACTTTTTCACCGACCCATTAGACATAGACGAGCGTTCACGTTATGAAAAAGAAGGACCGGTAAGGCTTATTGTCATGAATTCGCCCATTCTCAATGAGACGGATAAAGAAAATGAATCAATCTATATCACTATCCCTATCGGTATTATTTTTAGCGCGGAAAGTGTTATCACCATTTGCGCACATGAAAACCCCGTCCTTGAGCTCTTTTTGGAAGACAAAATAAAAAATTTCAACCCTGCCAATATTCAACATTTTATCCTTCAGATACTGGAACAAAATGTGTATAGATTCATCTCTTGTTTGAAAAAATTAAATCTCAAAAGAAATTTGCTCGAGCAAGAATTATATGATTCTTCCAGGAATAGTGAACTGTGGCAGATGTTAAGAATAGAAAAAAGTTTGGTTTACTTTGTCAATTCACTAAAAGCCAATGAGTTACTAAAGATTAAAATGAAAAGAATAGACTTTTTAGGCTTGGGACTCAACGAAGAATTAGAAGAAATATATGAAGACCTTGTCATTGACAACAGCCAAGCACTTGAAATGGCCAATATTTATGCCGTGATTACCGGCAGCACAATGGAAGCCTTTGCAAGTATCATTTCCAACAATATGAACGTCGATATCCAACGACTGACCTTTGTCACCATTATGCTCATGGTGCCTACTATTATTACCGGATTCTATGGCATGAACGTCGATTTGCCTTTTGCTGAAAATAAATTTACAGCACTTTATATCATCGTATTTTCAATAATAATTGGATATGGGTTAATTTACTTCCTGAACCGCAAAAAATTAAGGTAAAACTCACTTAATATTTGATTTTGATTATTCCATTTTTATTTTAATAATAAATAATGCCAATTTGGCTTTTTATTTGTATTTTTGCTTTGAGAAAGATGAATGGTCATTTTTACCTTATTAGATTTAATAATCTTATTTTCGATGTATTATAAGACATTTATTATTTGTCCTAATTAAGTAAGTCTATTTATAAAATCTTGTAATTCAATTTATTGATATGAAGAAAATGCAAATATTATTGATTCTTATCATCGTAACATCGATAGGAGTCCTTATATATGCCAGTAAGGATTTGTCCACTTATGGTAATTTTAAAATAGCCAAAGATAGCGGTATCAAAACAAAGGTGGTAGGCGTGTTAGCAAAAGAAAAACCTATGGAATACAATCCTTCAAAAGATCCCAACTATTTCTCTTTTTATATCACAGACAATCAAGGTGAAGTAGAAAAGGTTATTCTCAGAGCTGCTAAACCCCAGGACTTTGAGATGTCCGAGCAAATAGTCATCACCGGAAGCTTCAAAGGTGGCAACTTCGAAGCATCTGATTTACTTATGAAATGCCCATCTAAATACAAAGACGAGGAAATTTACATTAAATCAAAAGAGATTTGATCCTTCCCTTTCAATTTTAAATCTATATGGATCAAATTCAATACGTTGGGGAACACCCAATCTTTGGCTTGATAGGTCATGGACTCATCATTGCAGCATTCGTTTCGGCTCTACTTGCTACATTTTCCTATATATGGTCATATAAGTATCGCTTGGATGCAACAACTTCCAATCAATGGAAACAATTAGCCCGAAATAGTTACTTTATTCACGCCTTTAGCTGCATCTCCATCTTCGTCCTACTGCTGTTTATGATGGTCAATAGCTATTATGAATACTTTTATGTATGGTCGCATGTCAATGACAAATTGCCCATGCAATACATCTTTGCGGCATTTTGGGAAGGACAGGAAGGCAGTTTCTTATTGTGGATATTATGGCATTCTATCATAGGTATTGTCATGATATTTAAAACGAAAGAATGGGAATCTCTTACGCTGCCCGTTCTTTGTATGACACAGGCATTCTTGCTGACAATGATTTTCGGCATTCATATTCCCCTTGGTGAAACCGTTTCAAAAATCGGTAGTTCACCATTTGTTCTTTTACGGGATGTCATGGATGCTCCTATTTTTGCCAAACCGGACTACCTCTCGGTTATTGAAGGAAGAGGAATGAATGTCCTACTTCAGAACTATTGGATGACCATACACCCACCAATACTTTTTCTTGGCTTTGCCCTATGTACAGTACCTTTTAGTTATGTGGTAGGTGGCCTCATCAGTGGAAAACACAAAGAATGTTTGAAAGATGTCCAGCCATGGTCTTTGATTGCAGCCGCAATACTTGGATTAGGTATTTTACTTGGTGCAGCTTGGGCTTATGAAGCTCTCTCTTTCAATGGATACTGGGCATGGGATCCCGTGGAAAATATGTCTCTTGTGCCATGGTTAGTGTTAGTCGCAGGATTGCACACCAATCTGATAGCCAACGCAACCGGACGTTCAGTCAAAAGCACCTATTGGTTTTATGCACTTGCCTTTATCCTCGTTTTATTCAGCACTTTTCTTACCCGAAGTGGTGTCTTGGGAGACTCTTCAGCTCATGCTTTTACCGAAATGGGTCTGGAATGGCAGTTGATACTATTTTTTACAGCCTTCTTAGCCTTTTTCACAGTTTTATACTTTCGAAAATCCAACAGTATTGTTGAAATCGAAAAAGAGGAAAGTATTGCCAGCAGAGAATTCTGGATGTTTATCGGATCCATAGTGCTTATCTTTGCTTCGATCTTAATAACCTTTACAACATCAATTCCGGTATATAATAAAATTTTAGACTTTTGGGGTGGATTATTGAATATCAACCTAGTATCTTATCATCGTTCTGCGCCACTTGACCCCATCAGCCACTACAATAAATTTCAGCTATGGACAGCAATCTTTATTGCTATTCTTAGTGGGGCGGCATATTATTTAAGGTATAAAGAAAATAACTTTGCAGCCAAAGCGATGGGTTTTTGGATAAAAATGGGGATTTTCGCCGGTCTTTCTATCTTATTTAGCTGGATAGCCACCTTTTTTATTCAACTACCTTCCTGGCAATATTTTCTTTTCTTTGGAGCAGGACTATTTACTTTCTTCAGCAATTTGTTTTACCTCGTAAAGTTTTTCCGCAACAAACCGAAACAAGCTGGAAGTGTTATCTCACACATGGGCTTTGGCCTAATGTTAATAGGAATCATTGGCTCCGGGCTCAATAAAAGATTTATCTCCACCAATCCATTTACACAAAAAGGGATGATAGCAGATGAAGATTTAGGAAAAAATGTCCTCCTGATACGGGACGCTCCGATGGTTATGAGCGGATATGAAGTTACTTATCATGGCGATACCATCCTGCAAAATAATCGTACTTTCAATCTTAGCTTTGATAAATTAAATGCTAAAGGTGAAAAAGTCGAACACTTCGACCTAAAACCGAATGTCGTATATGAAAGGGATTTCTCAAAAGTCGCCGCCAGCAATCCCTCTACACTTAGAACTTTGAAAAAAGATATCTATGTACACATCGCCTCATTACCTCCCGAAGAAATAAATGCCGAACAGGCTAAAGAAAAGGAAGATAGCCTTAAATTTAATACCTATACGGTGAATAGTAATGATACGGTCTTTGCCAAAAAAATATTTATCAAAGCAGGTAAGGTTCATTTTGATTCACAAAATAAAAACTACAAACCAGAACAAGGAGATATTGCCATCAGCGTTGATCTTGAAGTTGGCAATATGAAAGATGATACGATATTCAAAGTCTCTCCAATGGTTGTACTTAGAAAAGAATTGCTTCTGAATTTCGGTACTCAAATCAATGATCTTTCAACAAAAATTGAATTACATCCTGATATTTTCAAGCCATTATTTGAAAAAGGCACGACCAACACCCACCAGATTTCGCTAAAACAGGGAGAAGAATTTGAAATCGAAGGAAAAAAATTGTTTTTCAAACAATTTAAAATGCTGGATAATGACCCAAAGAAAATTATTGTAAATGGCATAATTACCGACTCAGAAGGTAAAATAGTTGGAACTCCTGCTTTTGAAATTGTTGGCAATTCTTCCAGGAGTGATAAAGTCTATCTTTCAGATGTCAATGCTTTGATTGCTATGACTAAGATTAATCCTGACACTGAGACAGCTTCCTTTGAATACAATATTGTAAAAGGTTTAAATAGTAACATCCCACTCAAAGTTGCTGAAAACTCAACAAGATCGGATTATATCGTATTAGAAGCCGTGGAATTCCCTGGAATCAATTTCTTCTGGTTGGGATCCCTCATGATGATGGTAGGGCTAGGATGGAGCATTTTACCAAAATTAAGAAAGAAAAATGGTCGAAGCTCCTCGATATGAAAGCATTCAAATAGTCGGCAGCGGTAATATTGCCTACCATTTAGCGCAACGTCTTGCTTCGCGTGAATTGTATCAAAGCATCCGAATCGTTTCTCGAAATGAATCCATGCGTGAAACATTTCAACACTTATCTAATAAAATCGACTTTAATTCTAATGAAAACTTCAATTTTGACATCCCGGCAACAATTATAGCCGTGTCAGACGATGCAATTGCCTCTGTAGCTGCCCAATACGTCAATTACAATCACCTAATCCTACATACCGCAGGCTCGGTTGATACAGATATTTTACATAAAATCGGATTTCAAAACTTTGGCTCATTATATCCATTGCAAACCTTTTCAATGCGTAAAGCCGTTGATTGGAATAAAATACCGGTATTTATTTCCGCTAATTCAGAAGAAAACAGCAAAAAAACGTCTATTATTGCTCAGAACCTCAGCGAAAAAATCCATTATATAGATGACCGACAGCGGTTAGCACTGCATATTGCAGCCGTTATAGCCAACAACTTTAGCAATCATTTATTTGCGGAAGCTGAACATTGGTTGGATAATCATAGCTTGAAATTTGATTTTATCCTACCGCTAATCCAAGAAACTATTGAAAAGCTTCAATACCTTTCACCTTTTGATGCGCAGACCGGCCCAGCAATAAGAAATGATCAAAAAGTTATCGATAAGCATATTAAAGAGTTATCGACCCAACCAGACCTTTCTGATTTATACCAATTGTTGTCCCTTTCCATCCAAAAAATGCATAATAAATAGTGTATCTAATTGTTTAGGTGAAACCTACATTTAATTTATTATGGTCAACTAGATTAATTTGAATAGATTATGACGAATACCTTTAATATTTTATTTAGTTTTGCCCGTTCATATTAAACATTATTTCCTATCCGCTGTATAGAAAATAACTAAAAAGCACAAATGAGAAAAGAAGTCAAAATAGGGATTCTTGCGATTATTGCATTGGCAGTTGTTATTTTTGGACTCAAATTTTTGAAAGGCCAAAATGTTTTTTCTTCCAAGCAAACATTTTACGTCGATTATACCGATGTAGATAAATTGAATGTAGGTACACCTGTATTAATCCACGGCTTTCAAGTGGGGACAGTCGTTGATATTTTCCTCAAGCCCGGAAATCCACAACTCGTAGAGGTAGAGTTAGAGATCAACAAAGATATAAAAGTTCCAAAATCCACCATCGTGGAAATCTCCAATGTCGGTATGATGGGAGCCAAAGCCATCAATATGGTCTATGAGATAAGTGCATTAAATGACCTCGCACAAAGTGGTGACTTTCTAAAAGGAAAAACCAAAGGAACTTTGGCTTCAATGCTTGGAGACCCTACCGAACTTAACATGTATATGAAACAAATTCAAAATGGAGCTGGTGGCATTTTAGACACACTTTCAGTTTATTTTAAAAATATGGATCATAGCCAAGGCATCGGTCTTACACTTGACAATTTACAGAAAACTATCTCTAACCTCCAACTCATCACCAATCAACTTAATCTTCTTTTAGCCGGCTCCAATGCTAACCTACAAGCAACTTTTTCTAATCTGAACGGCATAACCGATAACATCAACAAGAAAAATAAAGAAATTGGCGATATCCTGAGTAATATCAATGCTTTTTCAAGTCAGCTTAAAAATTCATCAGTCGATCAGGCTATTCAAAATGGTAATGCTACCTTCATCACTCTTAATGAAAGAATGAAGGAATTAAAATCAACCATCGATGGAGCCAATACAACAATAAATGACCTTTCAGGCGTATTATCAAAAGTCAATAAAGGCAATGGCACGCTTGGCAAACTTGTAAATGATGATGATCTATATCTTAATTTAGAAAGAGTATCCAAACAACTCGATTTGTTGATGCAGGATCTTAGACTCAATCCTAAGCGGTATGTACATGTAAGTATCTTTGGCAAAAAACAAAAAGAATATAACCTGCCTGAAAATGACCCGGCTAACCCTGTTTTACGTATTGATACCATCGGTAAAAATTAGTATTCTTGGTACTAGAAAATAAATTACGTAAATTATATTATTGGCTGCCCCCATCGTTTAGGCTATTAGCAAGGAAATTATTCTATCTACCAAAAGATATTTTTAGAGATAAAAAGATATTACAACCCCCCGAAGGGCTAATCTATACCGGTCGCGGTGATTTTATCAAAGTTGGCAAGTATTGGAAAGAAAGATTCATCAAAGATGGCTTTTTGATGCCGGAACACAATGTTTTGGATATTGGCAGTGGCATTGGCAGGATGGCTCTTCCACTCACCACATATCTCTCAACCGGCAAATATGAAGGCTTTGACGCAGTATATCAAGGTGTAAAATGGTGTAAAGAGAATATACAATCTCAATATCCCCATTTCAATTTCCAATATGTTGATCTAAGTAATGACTTGTATAAAGCCAAAGGCATAGATCCTTCTACATACTCTTTCAACTATGAAGACAAATACTTTGATTTTATATTTGCCATTTCAGTCTTTACCCACATGATTGACTCCGAATTAGAAAATTATTTAAGACAATCCGCAAGAGTAATCAAGGAAAATGGAATTTTATTCGCTACATTTTTCATCCTTTCAGATGATTATAAGTCCACTAATCAAAGATTTAATTTCCCCTATGATTATGGGCATTATCGATTGATGGACAAAGTCGTAGAATCAGCCAATGTAGCTTACCGTTTTGACTATCTACAACGACTTTTTATTCAATTCGGATTCACCATTGAACGATACGAAAAAGGTTACTGGCTTGAAAATATTCCACAAAGCAACAATGACTTTCAAGATTTATTGATCGTCAGAAAGAACTAATGTTCTTCAATAAATGGTTTGTCCAATCTATTAAGCGTAACTCCACTAATTGGACGGATTATCAATGGTACTTTCTCTGCGTGAACGACAGAAGTATCCAATCCAAACCATTTCTCAGGATTAGCAGTCCATTTCTTAATTGCAATCTGTGCATTTAAAATAAATTTTTCTAAAATATTCTCTTCACTCTCATACGACAAAACATCCTCCAAATAAATAAATTGGAAGTCCCCTACCCCATTGGATTCCTTCATAAAATGGTATTTTTCGGTGTATTTCAACTCACCTTTTTGCAGCATGTCGGTAACCACTTGTCTTAAAAAGACGCTGATGCGCTGTTGTACTCTAAATCCAAGATAAAATGTTACCCTGATAAAATCATCCTTAATCAACGAATTGACATGGTAGTCCATCCTAAATGGATCTTCAACAACCTGCACGTTGATCAACCAGTAACAATCAGCTCTTTTAGGTTGTTTCTGCAAAATACTATACAAAATACTTTTCTCAACTTCATCCTCTATATTTGACTTCGTTAGATATACTAAATGCGTGGCAAACTTAGGATAGGTTAAATCTTTAGATAATGAAACTAGTTGTTCATTATAATGAAGTAATTTGACATATTGGGTATGTTTACTCTTTATATTATAGGCTCTTATCCATATATAATTTAAAAATATGATAATTCCGGCAATGATTAAAGTAACATAACCTCCATGCCATATCTTACTAATATTAGCTATCAAAAAAACCAATTCAATAGTGGCAAAAAGTCCGGTAATTCCATACTTGAAGGCAGGATGTATTTTCTTTAAATTCATGTAATAAAACAACAAAATAGTCGTCATAAGCATGGTGAATGTTATTGCAAGTCCATACGCAGCCTCCATCGCCAATGGATCTTGAAAAAACAAAACAACCGCAACGCATCCAAAGAAAAACAAAGTATTTATCAAGGGTATATATAATTGTCCCTTGATATTGGATGGATATTGTACTGTAAGTTTTGGAAAAAGATTGAGCGAAATCCCTTCAGATACTAATGTAAAAGAGCCTGAAATAAGTGCTTGACTCGCTACGATGGAAGCTGATGTCGCTATTATAATCCCGATTGGCAAAAACCACTGAGGCATTAGAGCATAAAACACACTTTGATTAAAATCCTGATTGATATGGTTTAATAAGAATGATCCTTGACCCAGATAATTAAATATAAGACAAGCCTTGACATATATCCATGAAATCTGGATATTGCGTCGTCCACAATGCCCTAAATCACTATACAAAGCCTCTGCTCCGGTCGTACATAAAAATATGGCACCTAACAAGGCAAGACCTTTAGGATTATCCTTCAAAACTTCAAATGCATAATATGGATTGAATGCTTTTAATATTATCGGGAATTCAATTACTTGAATAAACCCTAATACACCTATCATTGTAAACCACACCAGCATCACCGGACCAAAAAAACGCCCAATAAAGTCTGTTCCAAATTGTTGGACAAAGAACAATATCGCCAATATTACGATTACAATCGGTATCGTAGGTATCTCACTATTGTATATTTTTAAAGCATCTATAGCCGAAGAGACAGTAATACTCGGTGTAATGATCCCATCGGCCATCATCATAGCTCCTCCTATAATAGCTATTATTATCAGCCATTTTCGCTGCCTTTTTACCAAAGAAAACAAAGAAAAAATTCCACCTTCACCCTTGTTATCCGCTCTTAGTGTAATAAAAATATATTTAACTGTTGTTGTCAAGGTAAGCGTCCATATAACACAGGATACAGAACCAATAGCCAACATCTCACTAATCTTGACACCACTTACTACAGCTCCCATCACATACAGAGGCGATGTGCCGATATCTCCGTAAACAATCCCAAGGGTAATTAATAATCCTGCAAAACTTAACTTACTGATATTGGCATTGCTTGACATATAATTTTGTTTAATTTTGTTTTTGATATAACATTTGGATATGTTCTATGCCATCTTCATCATAACTCTCCCCCTCAATAACAAATCCCAAGCTTTCGTAGAACTTCTGTAAATAGGTCTGAGCACCTATCATAATGGGTATTTTTTTGTCTTCCTCTTGTAATATCCGGATAGCTTCATTCATGATTTGTCGCCCATATCCGTTGCCTCTGGCTTTTTTAATAGTCAATACTCGACCAATAGAATAACAACCTTGAAATGGAATATTGGGTGGTAACAATCTACAATAAGCTACCAATTCATTTGTTTCGTCATACCCCAATAGGTGGAATGCTGAGACATCCATACCATCTATGTCCTGATATATACAATTCTGCTCAATCTGAAATACTTGCTCCCTCATGTATAAAATATTATACAAGCCAACAGTCGTCAGACTCTTAAATGGTATTACAGAATAGGTGAGTGTATGCATCAATCCGCTGAAACTTGAATTTCTATTTCGCTTGAAAATTTATCCACAATGGATACCACTTCGTCTGAAGCTAATACATAATCAAAATACAACCTTCTTAAAGTCTTTTGATTATTATTCATTTTAAAAATAAATTCGATACAAGACTGTTCATTATCTGACCTGTAAGCAAATGAGGCCTCAATTATTTTCTCCTTATTTACTTTACTGTAATCAATCAATTCATCCCAAGTAATAGAACATGCCTTCCATACGGACGAGACGTCAAATTGAATGGCGTCAAGCCTATTCAATACTGTTTCTTTACCCAAATAATAAAGCAAATTTCCCACTTGAGGACCTCTGTCTTTATTTAAAAATAAAATGTACATCGCATGGAAACTTGCTTTAGGCAAAATCGGAACCATTCGAGATGAATCGAATATCTGCTGCTGAATAGCTCCTTCCTCCCATTCAATGTTTCTTAAATCATTTCTAAACTGTTGAATTAAACCCAAGTGTTCAGGCTCAAGTTTTGCTAATATCTCCTCTGTCAATTCACTCTGAATCGTAAACTTATCTTCCTCCGTTGCAAAATGCTCCAACCAAAACTTAGCCGATTGTATTCTTCCGGACAGCCTATATCCTTCTAGTTCCGTCAATCCATCACCTTTCAACTCTCGTGCCGCACTATACACATCAATATGTGGCATTTGAACCAGATTCTTTATTAACGAAAAGCTGGGTATGATGTAGTTCTCCGAAGTGTCTAGTTCACTTATCCTATAAATCTCAGTTTGAGACTCATTTTCTGCACTATCAGAAAATGTACCTTCTCTGACACTATCAAAGTCATTAAACAATTTAACCATAAAGTTTTCAGAAGGGCTAAAGTTGATGGCCCTTTTAGGTGGAGTACTCAGCATCAAATATCGAAGCATCTCGGGAGCCAAAAACTCATTCATTTCACGAGCTGTAGCTCCTATTCCCTTTGAAGATGACATCTTTGCCCCTTCTGTTAAAAAGAAACCATAAGGCACATTATAAGGAGGTTTTTTACCAAACACTTCTCTGAGTATCCTTCCGGACACATCTCGCGACCCCCCCTTGGTAGAATGATCCATCCCTGCACCTTCGATTGTAATGCCCCATGTCATCCATTTGGCTACCCATTCCAATTTCCATGGCAGCTTTCCATTTCCGTCATAAGGTGACATTTTTCCGGTGTGTCCACAACCGGTAGCCCATTTAACCAAGTCAGGCCTGCATACATAAGTAACTTCCTTCCCATCAAAATCAATAACCTCGGTTGTGCCTATTCTACCACAATTTTCACAGATTACCTGAAAAGGATACCATTTATCCGACTTTTCTGAACCACTAACTTCACGATAAATATTTCTGATTGCATCTTTATTTTGAAGTATCTTTTCTATTGCTTCATTAAACTGGCCACTTCGATATACGTCACGCATCCTATATTTTTCAGCCTGCACTCCCAGATCATCAAATATTTTGAAAAATCCGGAAATAAAATGTTCCGCCATATCTGAATATTCAGAACCCGGAGGCGGTGGCACATTGCACAGCGGCATCCCAAGGTATTTTGTAAAATGCTCATCCTGTCCTTTCGGAATTTCATCCACCGGATCATAATCATCAGAACCAAAAATATATTTTACTTGAAAATCTTCACTTTTCAACACTTTGTATATGGCATCATGTACCAATACGCCTCGAAGAGAACCGACATGGGGCTCTCCAGAAGGTGTTTTGGAATCATTGATTAATTGGGGAATACTTTTATCCAAAGCTTTCATTACCTCTTGTGTCCAAAACATGACTTCGATTTATTATTTCTAATTACAAATGTACAATTGTTTTGTATGAAGTCAAATTTACAACGTGCTTAATTTTCTAACCTCTTTATTAACCACCTCATTTTCAATAGGTATATATCCATCATTTTCTGTTGGAATCAACTTATATTGCACCTTGATTATTCTTTCAGAAATCATATAACCAGATAATCTTTCCATAACCTTTGATGAATCTAATGCCTTATCTGCCCATACTATTCCGTCAAACCCCTTCCTCTCAATGGCTACTTGCTTTCCATTGATAGAATACTTTTCATAACCTACTCTTCCAGTCGCCTTGTATATTGATGCTCCATCTATTATTATCAATAAAAATATTCCTGTCATCAATAAAGTTTTAAAATGCTTTACTTTGCTGTTACATTGAATCATTGTCAATATCAACATAAAAGACAAAATCATTACTGATTCAATTGGAAAATAAATGGCAGAAATCAATCCATGTGGAATACGGTCTATCCATGCTACACTTTTTAAAAGCGACCAAACAGACATTTGCCACAAGAGACTAAAATAAACTGCTATCTTACTTGAAATAATCGAAATCAATATAACAGCTAAGCCTATCTTTATTACCCAGTCCGCTAAAAAAACAGCAATTATCCCTGATAACATAAAATATACCGGAAATTGATGAAAGTAATATAAAATCAATGGCAAAGTCGTTAATTGTGCAGCTATAGTTACTGAAATCATGTTTGAAAAACCATTCCTTAATAACAACCATTCAGGGAAATATTGTTTCACAGGCTGTTGAAAGGTTAATATCCCTACAACTGCGGCAAAAGATAGTTGAAATCCAACATCATAAAGCACATTTGGATCATATATCAACATAATTACAGCTACGGCACATACAGTATTCATATTAATGCCTTGTCGTCCAAAATACTTGCCTATAACCATAATTGTAATCATCAATGTAGCTCTAACAATAGATGCTGCTAACCCGGCAACAAACGTAAAAACCCACAAAAAAAACAATGCCAACAATGGAACATTTTTCTTACCTACTAATTTTCTTATTTGTAATAATCCAAGCAATAGTATAACATTGGAATAAATCAACACAACATGCATCCCTGATACTGCCAAAAGATGAACTGAACCAGTATTGACAAATGCACGCTGTGTAGTTGCATCTATTTTATCTCTATATCCAAATATCAATCCGGAAGCGACATCAGCCAATTCATTCTCTCCCAACAATCTCGTACATCTGTCGATGCTCCAATTTCTGATTTGATAAGCCCAATTCTTAATATTAACAAGTGGCGCTTCCCCTACTTTCTTTAAATCTTCTTTTTGTATATAGCCTATCTTATAAATATCTTGACGAGCTAAATACGTTCTATAATCAAATGATTTTGGAATATCAGGAGACCTTACTGTATCTAATTTTACATGAACCCTAAAGCTTTCTCCGGGTGCAGGCATCTCATTTAACTCTTTACAATATAATATAAATTTACCTCTTAGAGTGTAAGACCTACCTTTATTTATGAAAGATTGTGCATTCATAACAATTTGCCAACTTTTACCCTTTTTGGGAGCCTCCACACACTTCGCCATGACATATACTTTATTGTCAAAAAGATGATGAACTAAATGATCATCAGAATGCCTGACATCGCTTAAATATATATATAAGATCGTTACTGAAATAGTTGGAATCAATAAGAACAAGCTACTAAGATATCTCTCATTATAGCCAAATTCCACCTTAAATGTAAGTATTAAAGATGCTATGCTAAATATTGATAATATTACTATCCAAGCAGAACTGAGTTCATCAAAGAAGGGAAATAAGAATATTCCGATTATCATTCCTGCTAAAATGCGCAGAGCGGGTATTTCATGGATGGTGATCATGATGAAATGAAGTTAATTAAGACACTAAGGTACAAATACTTTTTACTTTTACTCTAAATTATTCAAAAATAAATTAAAAAAAATTTGAATCATGCTTATTTGATTGATTGATATAAATACTCCTTACCTTTGCTTTCAAAATACTTAGATTATGGGCAAACCAGTAATATATCCTTTAGCGGAACGAATTATAAAAATGGTTGAATCTGCTACTCTTCAGATGACGGCTAAGGCACGAAAGCTTAAACAAGAAGGAAATGATGTCATCAACTTAAGTATCGGTGAACCGGATTTTGATACACCTCAATTTATTAAAGATGCCGCCAAAGAAGCATTAGAAGATGGATATACTAAATATACTCCTGTTTCGGGATTACTTGAACTAAAACAAGCCATTCAAAGAAAATTCAAAAGAGATAATAACATAGATTATGCATTGGATGAAATTGTTGTTTCAAATGGTGCAAAACAATCTATTGCTAATGCTGCGATGAGCCTCTTAAATGATGGCGATGAAGTGATTATTTTTGCCCCATATTGGGTTTCTTACCTTGAAATCGTCCAACTGGCAGGTGGTGTACCGGTAATTGTCCATGCCGGAATCGAAAATGACTTTAAAGTGCTCCCTTCTCAACTTCAAGATGCACTCTCGGATAAAACCAGAATGATTATTTTTTCAAGCCCTTGCAATCCGACAGGAAGTGTTTATTCGTTAGATGAATTAAAAGCTTTTGCGGATATTCTTGGATCTAAAGACGAAATTTATATCGTTTCTGATGAGATTTATGAATATATCAATTATTCAGGTCAACACGCCAGTATCGCATCTATTCCTTCTGTTAAAGACCAGACTATAACCATCAATGGATTTTCTAAAGGATTTGCCATGACAGGATGGAGATTGGGTTATATGGGCGCTCCGAAAGAAGTTGCCAAAGCCGTAGATAAAATGCAAGGCCAATTTACTTCCGGAGCGGCTTCATTTAGTCAAAAAGCAGCTGTTACGGCATTAGATACAGAGTTAACAGAAACATACAAAATGCGGGAAGCTTTTAAAAAACGTAGAGACCTAATCTTAAGTCTTTTAAATGATATTCCAAATATCAAATGCAACATTCCTGAAGGCGCTTTTTATGTATTTCCTAATGTTTGCTATTATTATGGTAAATCGACTCCTGACGGAAAGGTTATCCATAATGGAGACGAATTATGTACTTATATCCTCGAACATGCCTATGTTGCCATCGTCGCCGGATCGGCATTTGGTGATGACGACTGCATAAGAATTTCTTATGCTGCGTCCGATGCACAAATTATTGAAGCATGCAGTCGTATTAAGGAAGTTTTATTACACCTTTCTTAAAGACAATTAGGCTCAAATTAAGCAGTATAAGTTTCAAAAAATCATCTAGTGCTGATTATGAGGTATTTCCTGATGAACGAATCGTTTCAATAACTTTTCAAGCTTTGGTTACCAGTCGTATCTCGTCTTAGCCTTTTCTAAGGTTAAATTTGGGTTATAGACAATATTGTTACCAATAATCAGAATTTGGGTTAAAAAAATTAAAGGTTGAAGTTTTTGGTTTTATCCCAAATTCTTCAACCTTATTTTTAAATCTGAATTCAGCAGTAAAGGTTTTAAAAAACCGTATAATGCTGATTATGAGGGACGTCCCGATGTACGAATCGTTTCAATGGTTTACGGAAACCATTGATTACGAGTCGTAAATCGATTCCACAATTGTCTAATGCAGAATTTGGTTTAAATTCAATATTTCATATTCTTAACAAATAAGAATACAAATTGAATCAAATTCTACAAGATAATTGGCAATTATTTACCTCCAAAAAACTGCTTGATCTTTCCAAAAATCGAAGTAGAAGCATTCTCGACCTTTTCTCGTGCTTCAGCAGCAAATTCTCCGACATTTTCTTTTATATCAGCAACCGTTTCAGATGCTTTCTCCGTCCATTCTCCTACTTTCTCCTTTGCATCCGCCTTAAATTCACTAAACTCCTCCTTAGCTTCTGCCAAAACAGCTCCAGATTTTTCTTTCAAATTACTGATTGCATCCTGAGCATCTTCTTTAAAATCAGCCATTTCTTCTTTTGCCTCACTGATAAATTCGCCTGCCTTTTCTTTGGCATTTGACACAAACTCCCCTACATTGGCTTTCAATTCATCAACTTTGCTTTTTGCAGCTTCATTCGTATTATCAATCCCCTCATTCAAATTATCCACATCGTTTTTTGTTTCTTCTGACATTTTAATTTAATTTAATCATTAATTTATTACGTATTGAGAACGACTTCCATACATATTTCATTGTAAACTAAAATAATTTGTATTTCGTTCCGTACAAATTATTATATATAAAAAATATTTAGGTGAAGTATACTTTCAACCCACAAAATCAACATCCTCTTAATAATAAATAACATAAAGGACCTGAAAAACAAACATATAGCCATATTGGCATAACATATCGAGCTATTTTTCTATGTCGTTCATACTGACCCGAATATGCTCGGCCAAAAGCTATCAACACTAAGGGAAGAATGATTGTTGCAAGTATTATATGAGTAATCAAAAGAAAGAAATAGATATACCGAATTTCTCCTTGATGGCAAAATTTAGTCTCCGGTGTCGTACTATGATATACTACATAAGATACTAAGAACAAAACAGATAGCGAAAGTGCAATATAAATAGCCTTTCGATGCTTTTCTATATTTTTCCGCTTTATCTGATACAACGCATAAAGTAAAACAAAAAAAGTTATTGCGTTAACAGTAGAATGGAATCCGGCTAAAAAACTAAAATCTATATCCGTCTGAATCTTAACCTTGCGCATAAATATCATTGCACCGAGAATTAAAATGCCTAATCCTACTAATATAAAGTTTAGCTTTTTATTTGAGTTAGCAGAAATCTGTTCCATAATCAATTTTTAATAACCATCTTGCCGAATTAATTGCGGAGTTTCTCTTTTAAATTCAGGTAAAAGTATTGTCATATGCCTTATTAATTGGGACACACTGCTTTCGTTAGAAATTTCATAACCTCGTCGCATTCTACCTTCCGGGTCAATGATTAATGTATTTACCGCAAATCTATTGACGGCAAATGAATCTTGATGTATAAAAAGGTTTTTTAAACAATCAAATGTTTCCTGCTCACCATGCCGAAGGAAAACGCCTGTAAAAAAGTAATCAGGCAATTTATTCCGCAAAGAATCATCCTTACCGAATGTAACCAGATGCATATTTTTTTTACCACTGTTTTGATTATACACCGTTGATATTATTTTACTTAATAACGTCGGATCTATATCTGTGGCATCAAACAATACCCATACACTTCCTTTCAAAGAGTCTATGGTTAAAACATTTTTTCCAAACATCAAATTCTTGCAAGAGTCAATAACAATACGTTGATTTAACTCTTTTAATGCTTGTTGCCTGAAACCGATACCTTTTTGATCAAAATAAATACCAATTAATGGCAAAATAACAAAGCATAACCCAATAATAAAAATTACTGGTTTCGCCTTAAACATTCGACTTATAAAACTCAAATTACTTATTTGTGTTCAGTACTTGCGGGCTGTTCACCGGTCTGTTCCGTTGTTGTCTTTGAAGGAGTATTTTTATCCGTATTAACTTCTTTCAAATATTCATCCAAAGAATAAGAGTCAGGCTTTTGAAAGCCATCTCTATCTAATATTTCAATATTTTGTCTCGAGTCATGCCATGCACCACCTTCATTCAATAATGCCAACATTGCCCATATCAACAATACGATAGGCCAAAGCGCTGAAATCATTAATCCTTTTGTTTCATACTTCATGTGCATGAATTCAGACACGATATAATAAGCTTTATACAAACTTAGAATAATCATTGCCGGGAACATGATATACTTTGGAAGATGAAATCCTTCAATTACGTGTCCATTACCTATTAAAGCAATAAATACCTCAAATATAGTAATGACACCCAATAGTATCATGCCTTTATACACTACTTTTTTACCTTCTTCTGGAGATAAGCTCATTTTATTTTTATTTGATATTTATTACAAAAGATAAAATACTAAAAATACGAATACCCACACTAAATCAACAAAGTGCCAGTATAAGCCGATTTTTTCAACCATTTCATATCCATTTTTACGCTTAACATACAGTCCACTCAATGCATTCAACATGATTATTGTCAAAAATACGACTCCTGAAAATACGTGGAAACCATGAAATCCTGTTATAAAGAAAAACAAACCACCAAATGCTTTTGGGCCAAAAGATTCTTGTGCAATCTGACCTTTATATTCACCAGATTCTATTTTAAACTTTCTTTTATGCCATTCACCATCTACTTTATGAATCAAATAAGTGGTACCAGCTTTAAATGAATCCTCTTTACCTTCCTCATTTTTTGCAACTGACCCATCGTCGTTTAAATAAACACCATCAACAGTATGCGTACCAAATGGGTTAGTAGTTATAGACATATGTTCTTTTGCTATCAGATTTGTCCACTCCCATGCTTGACATCCCAAGAACATAAGGCCTCCAATAATTGTAAAACCCATCCATTTGACGACGCCCATTCGATTCTCTTGCTTACCCTCTTGTACGGCTCTAACCATAGTAACAGATGACAATATTAAAATAAATGTCATCACTGTTACAAAAATCAGTGGCTTATGGTGTAAACCTCCAGGGAAAGTAGAAAAAACAAAATCTGGCAGTGGCCATGTTGGTGTACTAAACCTCAATGCACCATAAGCTATTAAAAAGCCAGAAAATGTAAATGCATCTGAAATAAGAAAATACCACATCATCAACTTACCATAGCTAGCCTTAAACGGCTCGCGCCCACCTTCCCACAATTCGGGCCCGCTGGCATTATCGTGATGACCTACTTCTGTATGTGTATCTGTAGTCATTTATCCTTATGTTTTAATTAATTCGTTATTGTATTATCTAAAAAATAAAAAGAATAGAAATAAATATACCCACAATATATCAACAAAATGCCAATATTGTGTCGTTAATTGAAACCTCAATCGCCTCTTTTCAGTGGGCTTGTATGGCAATGAAAATGCATGCATAATAGCTACTGTTAGGACTGCCAAGCCACCTAAAACGTGTGCGGCGTGAAGTCCACTAATTACATATACAAATGATCCGGATGGATTACCATCTAAATCTACCCCAATATTATGCATCTCTTGCCACCCTTGATACTGAAACATAATAAATATAAGCCCCAACGCCAATGTTGCAATTAAAAACAACTTATAACTGGTCTCATTACCTTTCTTAAAACCAACATAACTCATATGCAAAGTGATACTGGATATTATTATTGTGAGCGTACTGTAGATAAAAGCAGTTGGCAGTTTAAACTCTAACCAATTCCCGGCTGATTGTCTGACAATATATGCCGAAGTCAATGCAATAAACATCATAATGATGCTTGCAAATCCAGCCCAAAGCCCAAACTTTAGTGGATCAATTCCTTTACTTTTTGAAGATATTGTTACATCCATACTTAAAACAATTTATCAATATATACTGCTCCCAATGCTATCGCTAAATAAAACAATGAAGCAAACATCAAATTTAATGCTGATTTCTTACTTCCACTACGGTACAAAGCATATCCAAAATATGAAAATATTATCGCAGCTACAATAGTCACCAACAAAGCCGGTAAACCTATCAATGATGCGAAATAACCAAAAAATGCCAAGGGTATCAACATTAGTGCGTACAAAGCAGCGTTGATTCCGATATTTGGATCGCATTTACCCTCCTTACTTGATACCAATTTATATCCTGCCTTTTGATATTCTTCAAACCCTAGCCACCCTATAGCCCAAAAATGTGGAAATTGCCAAATAAATTGAATAGCAAATAAATATATTCCCATTTGGTCAATGTGTCCTACAGCAGCTACATTTCCAATCAATAAAGGCAATGCACCGGGAAATGATCCAACAAAAACTGCAAGAGTAGAATATCTTTTCAATGGAGTATATATAAATGCATATGTTACTACGGCTAATGAACCTAATAAGGCAGCAAAAATATTAAAATAAGAAAGGCATATAACTCCAAAAAGCCACATAACCCCAGCGACAAATACAGCATGAGAAGAAGTCATCCTACCCGCCGCAACAGGTCTGTCGGCAGTTCTTCTCATTAATTTATCATAATCTTTTTCCAATACTTCATTCAATGTATTGGCAGCAGCAGTTATACAAAATCCGCCAACAAACAAAATGGCAAAAGGAATTAATTCAATATGTCCATTAAGAGATACCAAATAAGCCATCATAGCAGAAAACACCACAAAACTGGTCAACTTAAACTTGAACAACAAGCCGTATTCCATAAGAATACTAAAATGCTTATCTTCTGTACTATTTGCTATATCCCTTCTCACCGGGTTGTCCTTCTTTTTATTTAATTTTAATTTACAACTTCTTCACCTTCTTCATAAGGTGTTATCTGCGTTATAAAGTCTTTTCCATCTTTTCCATAGTCATAAGGCCACCTCTCCACTTGAGGTAATTTACCTGGCCAGTTGCCATGTGGAGGAATAATTGGCGTTGTCCATTCTATTGAGTTTGAATGCCATGGATTCCTTTCTGTAACTTTCTTTCCCTTCCACATACTGTAAAAGAAATTAAATACCCACAATAACTGCGTAAAGAATACGATTATCGCAGATATAGTGATGAATTCATTTACCCCTTCCCATCCTGAAAAAGAACTAAAACTATCAAATCTATAATATCTTCTTGGAACACCAGCCAACCCTAAATAGTGCTGCGGCCAAAAGATACAATATGCACCGATAAGTGTAATCCAAAAATGGACTTTCAAAATCGTCTCATTCATATATCTTCCAAACATCTTCGGATACCAATAAGATAATCCGGCAAACATTCCAAAAAACGCAGCCACTCCCATCACAAGGTGAAAGTGTGCAACTACAAAGTAAGTATCATGTAATGCAATATCTAGAGTTGAACTAGCTACCCATATACCAGTTAATCCTCCTGAAATAAATAAACTTACGAATCCAATACTATATAGCATAGAAGAATTCAACCTTAAATTCCCTCTAAATAATGTTGTTATCCAGTTAAATGTTTTTATGGATGATGGCATCGCTATAATCAATGTAAATAAAACAAAGAAATTCGTAATAAACGGATTCATTCCCGATGTAAACATGTGATGCGCCCATACCAAAAGAGATAAAAAGGCAATCGCCATCAAAGAATAAACCATAGCGCGATAACCAAATATCGGCTTTCTTGAATTTACAGACATTACTTCAGATACAATACCCATTGCAGGTAATATAACAATATACACTTCCGGGTGTCCTAAAAACCAAAATAAATGTTGATATAAAATTGGACTTCCTCCAACATTTTCCAATGCAGCTCCTTGTATGAATATTTCACTTAAATAAAAACTTGTCCCCATACTGCGGTCAAATAATAGCAATAAAACACCAGCGAATAATACCGGAAACGTCAAAATTCCCAAGATTGCTGTTACTAAAAATGACCAGATTGTAAGTGGCATCTTCCACATTGACATACCTTTTGTTCGAAGATTCAATACAGTTGTCACATAATTTATGCCACCCAATAATTGAGAAATGATAAATAATGTCATACTTATTATCCACAAGTTCATCCCACCCTTAGAACCTGATGAAGCCTGAGGTAAAGCACTCAATGGCGGATAAGCAGTCCAGCCTCCTGCAAAAGGTCCTGTATTAAGAAATAATGAACAAAGCATAACGATACCTGCCAGAAAGAAAAACCAATAGGATAACATATTAAGTAAAGGGGATGCCATATCACGTGCACCCACCTGAAGTGGTATTAAAAAGTTACTAAATGTACCACTTAATCCGGCTGTCAATACAAAAAATACTAAAATCGTACCATGCATCGTAACTAATGCATAGTAAAATTCCTGAGAAATAGTCCCAAATCCGGCATCATTCAATACTATCCATTTACCCAACAATGGCTTCAACCAAGCCATATCAGCTTCCGGGAAACCCAATTGTAATCTAAAGATAACTGAAAACAATGCTCCAATTATAGCCCAAATCACTCCTGTAATAAGGAATTGTCGGGATATCATCTTATGGTCTAAACTAAAGATGTATTTGCCAATGAAACTAGATTTATATTTATCTGATTCATGATGGTCGTGAAAATGGTCATCAAAACCATTTTTATCTATCAAATCATCAATGTGATCTCGAACTTCTATACTTTGAGTGGACATATCTCTATTTTTTCAATGAATAGTTTTGGTTGATTTATTCAGCTTTAGTAGAATCGGTCTTTGCAGATGCATCACCTTCTGCTGGCTTTTCAGCAGCAATTCCAGTATTTGCAACGCCGTTAACTGTGATTGTCTTGCCTTTATTTGGATCTCCATCTTTACCTCTCACATTTGCAAGGTAGTAAGACTGTTGTTCTTTGACCCATGCATCGTATTGATCTTGGGTGACAACTCGAACAGCCCTTCTCATAGCAAAATGACTATCCCCACATAATTCAGCACAAGCTAATTCAAAAGTAAATGTCTCCCACTTCATCTTACTTTCTGGATCTGATGGATCAGCAGGAACATTCCATTCCGGATACTTTTTCAAATTATTTTTGAACTCATCCGTAGTCATTGTAGGAGTAAAAACAAAATAAGTTGGCATTCCCGGAACAGCATCCATCTTCACCCTAAATTGAGGTAAGAAAAAGCTATGTAATACATCCCTTGAATTAATTCTTATCCTTATTTTTCTTCCTTTAGGGACAACCAATTCATCCGGTTTAAAATCATCCCAGTTCTTTGAATCATTCCAATCTTGACCAAGGTCGTTTGTCCCAGAAATTAGTTTGTAATTCTTTGTTCCCAATTTACCATCTGGACCGGGATACCGGATTAACCATGCAAACTGCATACCTGTAACTTCGATTTCAATATGCTTATCATTTGGTTTCACATCTTCCATCATTTGATTCCATACTACCAAGCCATTTATTGCCAAATATGCCAATACGATGAAAGGAGTAATCGTCCATACAGCTTCTAATTTATTGTTATGAGGATAATACCATCCAAGACGTTTCTTGCTATAACGATATCTCCATGTGAAATAAAATAAAAGGATATGGGTCAAAACAAATACTATCCCTGTGATAACCAGCATAATATGCATAGAATTATCAATAAGAGCACCATGCTTTGTTACGGCAAGATTAGGGCCATAACCAAACATCATGTCTTTGAAGTGATATGATGTATATATCGACAAGAACAAAAATAATATACCAAATACTAAAACAGCAACAGCTGTGGAATCATTTGACTGTTGAACGGCTTCTTCCTCGCCTTTTATCTTTTTGATCATTTCGTTGATCTTGGCAATTTGGAATATCACCAAACCAACGAGTAATATACATCCTATTATAACGATTGTTGTCATTGATTTATAATATGTTATATTTTTAACTAAGCAATTTTCTTACTGAACATGATGATGTAAACTCTCAGGGAGCAATGGATCATTTTTAGGAAGCAATGACACTTTAGTCAATTGACTAAAAATGAAATATACAAATAATCCAAAGAAACCAAGCATTGTTCCTATTTCAAGTAATCCTGGTATGGTAAATCCTTCCACAAAATGACTTGCATGTTCTGCTGTGTGTCCGGCTGCCTCATGTGCACCATGATCACCCATTTTAGCTAATGCTTCATGTGCTGTGTGCAATGTTCCCGGTTTAATCATAAGGAAAAAATCCCACCAATGTCCAAATAAAACCAAAAGACAGATAAACACCATTGAACCAATCTTTCTCTTTGTATCATTACGTAATAACACCAAGAAAGGCAATACAAAATTGATTATCAAGTTACCCCAAAATAAAACAGGATATTGTTGCATTTGTCTATTAAAATAAACTGTCTCTTCTCCATTATTACCATACCAAATCAACATAAATTGACTAAACCATAAGTAAGCCCAGAAAATAGTAATCGCAAACACAAATTTTCCTACGTCATGTAAATGCTCCACAGTAACAAAGTCCATAAACTTCTGTCCTTTTAAGAAAATTATCATCAATGCAGTAAAAGCAAAGCATGCTACAACCCAGGAAGCAGTTGCATACCAAGCAAACAGCGTAGAATACCAATGAGCATCCAATGACATAATCCATTGCCATATCATTGCAGCACTTGAAAATCCTCCTATTGGTAAAAAGATCGCAGACAGTCTCTTCATTTTATTATATTCCGTCAAGTCATCGATTCCTCCATTACTATCTTGACTCTTTGACAATTGTCTCAATTTATTTGCAAAATATGCCCAGACCCCAATTACGATAATTGTTCCTAATGTGTACCAAGTTGGGTTCAAAAAGCCTGATTTACCTTTAAGAATAGCATCGTTAGCCACATCTTCTAAATCTGCCCAATGATACAAATGATGGTAATGCCCCCACACACCTCCAACAACAACAAGCATCAATATCAAGCCTACTATTAAAAACATGGAATATGCTTCCCACAGTCTTTTAAATGCAACATACCACATGCCGTATGTCAATATTCCCATAGTCCACAACAACAATGCAGCAAAAGCTATACCTGTGAAGTACATACTATTATGCAAAAAATTAGACCAGAATCTAGTATGTAAAGCATCATCCGTAAACCATGTCCACGCCATACATATTATTCCAACTGCCATAAAGGCAAATAAAATATTTTTGTATTTAGATTTGAATATAAATTGATCCATTCTTTTTGTTAATTTATTAGTACTTTGTATTAACTTTCTTTTCTGATTTAATTCGCAACTGCTGTAGAATCCGATACATTTTTTGCTACAACACCTTTATTTGTTGAAGCAATGAAATCAGTCTTATTGAGCGTATTTCCATTCTCATCATATTGCAAGCCTTTATTTTGAGCTTGCAAAGCACGAATATAATGAATTACCTGCCATCTTTCTTCATACGACAATTTATCAGCATAAGATCCCATAACATTTTTTCCATGCATGATAGCAAAATAAAACCTGCCATTGGACGCAGCAGTAAATTCATCACTTGTCAAAATAGCCGGTTGTGCAGGATATTTACCGTCATCTCTAACCAAATATCCCGAACCATCACCTTTTTCACCATGACAAATACCACAATATATGTCATATAATAATTTACCATGCTCCAATGCTTTCTTTGTAATCGGATATGGGTTTATTTTAATCTCGTTCTCAGCTCTCGTTCTATCTGCTTCAGAATCAGCATAATAAAAAGGAACTGAGCCATTTATGGTTTCATTGGCGAATTCCTGTTGAACCATAGCCGGAATGGGAGCATTGCTATATTTAGCTAACCCAACATAACCCCTGGCAATAGTACCTTCAACCGGATTACGAGGCTGAGCTAATTTCAAATAGCCATCCAAATTCCAGCGATTGTAATAAAAATAATCCACCAAATTGGCTTCATACGCTATGGAGTGTCCCATGTCCTGCATATATTCATGTCCAGGTTTATTACCTTCAGCCGGAGAACAACTCTCCAACATCAAACCAAAACCTATAAGCATCAAGCCTCCAAAAATCTTTAATTTATTATAGTTCATCTTAAAAAGAATACTGCTTTATTAAATTAATTTTGTATCTACCAATGACGCACCGTGTCTTGAGAAAAAAGCTTTTACATTCGCTCTTGTCGATTCATCCGCGTCTGTCATATCAAATGAAATACAGAATTTATCATCTGTTATTCTATCGTGTAGGGTAACTGCTTTGACACCAGGTCCCAAGCCACATACCGTATAAAACGTCACTACCATTCCAATCGCTGAAAACAATACAGTCAACTCAAACATAATTGGAACAAAAGCCGGAAATGAAAAATAAGGCTTTCCACCAAATATCGTAGGCCAATCCTTAGTAAATATCCAGGTTATTCCGAAAAAAGCGGTCATTGTTCCCAACAGTCCAAAAAAGAAACCTACTATATGCAATCTTGATTCTTCCAAACCTAATATAGGATCTAATCCATGTACAGGAAAAGGAGTATAGACATCATCAATATCCATGTGCGTTTTTCGGGCATCAGCCACCGCTGAAAGCAATTGTGTTTCATCATCAAACAACCCGAATAATACTTCTTTATTTTTTATTGCCATTGTTATAACTTCTATTCTATCTATTAATGTGTTTCGGTATGCGTATCTTCTGAATGATGCATACTGTGTCCAAGGTTCTTCCCTCGATATTGATCACCAGAAGATTTCAATATAGATTTAATCTCAGCTATTGCTACAACCGGAGCTATTCTAACAAATATCAAATATAAGGTAAAAAACAACCCAAACGTGCCTGCATAAATCCCTATCTCATTCCAGGATGGATAATAATAACTCCAACTGGATGGTAAATAATCTCTAGCCAATGATGTAACAATAATTACAAATCTTTCAAACCACATACCAATATTTACAAAGATGGACATAAAGAAAGTCCACCATAAGCTTCTTCTAATTTTTCTTGACCAAAAAACTTGAGGAGAAAGCACATTACATGCCATCATCGCAAAATATGACCACCAAAATGGACCTGCTGCACGATTGGCAAATGCAAATTGCTCATAAACATACTGAGAATACCAAGCTATAAACAACTCCGTCAAATAAGCGATACCTACAATTGTTCCAGTCAATAAGATAACCTTATTCATGGATTCTATGTGGTTAACTGTTATATAGTCTTCTAATTTCAATGCCTTTCTTGTAACTAACATCAATGTTTGTACCATAGCAAAACCTGAAAAAATCGCCCCCGCAACAAAGTAAGGTGGGAAAATCGTTGTATGCCATCCCGGAATCACAGATGTTGCAAAGTCAAACGATACAATTGTGTGTACTGAAAGCACCAATGGTGTCGCTAAACCAGCCAATATTAATGAAAGTGATTCAAATCTTTGCCAATGTTTCGCAGCACCTGTCCACCCAAAAGACAATACATTATACATTTTTCTCCTGAATCCAACTGCACGATCTCTTAATGTAGCAAAATCAGGCACTAAACCCGTGTACCAAAATAATAAAGAAACCGTGAAATAAGTGGAAATCGCAAAAACGTCCCACAATAATGGTGAATTAAAATTAATCCACAATGGACCACGTGTATTTGGTAAAGGCAAAAAGTAAAACATCAACCATATACGTCCTACGTGAATCACTGGGAACATTGCAGCACAAATCACCGCAAATATTGTCATAGCCTCTGCAGCTCGATTTACTCCGGTACGCCATTTTTGTCTAAATAACAACAATATAGCTGAAATCAAAGTACCTGCATGACCTATACCTACCCACCATACGAAATTGGTGATATCATATCCCCATCCAATGGTTCTGTTAAGGTTCCATGCTCCTACTCCATAGAATATCTGCCAACTTACGCAAAACACAAATAATGAAAGTAAGGTTATAGCAACTATAAAGCCAATCATCCACTGGCGGCTGGGAGCCTTCTCGGAAGGTGCACATATATCTTCTGTAATTTGATGATACGTCTTACTTCCAAAAACTAATGGTTCTCTTGTCGGTGAAACAACTATAGACATCTTTGTTTTATTATGCTGTTATACATTATTAATTTAATATCCTATTCCGGTTAAAACTGTAAATAGAATTAAATGATTTCGTTATTTTTATTGGTTACCCTCATCTTATAACCAATCTTTGCTTTTACGTTAATCTCTTCCAAAGCAAAGTAAGTTGTAGGATCTGCCCATTCTTTATTCAAAATACCATCCGGCATATTTTGATCTCCAAATTTAATTGCACCGGCAGGACATGCCGTTGCACAAGCAGGTTTAATATCTGTCTCTGCCAAAGGTCGCATCTCTGTCTTAGCTCTCAATTTGCCTTCTTGGATTCTTTGGACACACATAGAACATTTTTCGATGACACCTCTGGATCTTACCGTAACATCCGGATTTAGAACCAATCGCGTCAAATTATCTTCGTAGAACAAGGATTTACCGTCCGGCATAGGATTAGCTTCGTTGCGTACGAATAAATCTGCAGTCGTATAATCTGCCCAGTTGAATCTTCTTACTTTAAATGGACAGTTGTTGGCACAATATCTAGTACCCACACATCGGTTATATGCCATTTGGTTTAATCCTTCTGCGCTATGGTTGGTTGCATTGACAGGACAAACATTTTCACAAGGAGCATTATCACAATGTTGACACATCATTGGCTGGTAGAATACATTGGGAGATTCTACATCGCCATAATAGTAACGGTCAATACGTAGCCAAGTCATTTCGTGTTGACGATGAACCTCTTTTTTTCCAACTATCGGTACGTTATTTTCAGCGATACAAGCCACTTGACATGCACCACATCCGGTACAAGTATTTAAATCTATGCTCATACCCCAGTGATGGCCCTGCTTATACAAGTGATCAAATCCAGGATACAATGTTTCATTGTTTAATTTAGCAGCCTCAGCCCTAAATTCTTTCAATTCTTTAACCTTTTCGGTGAAATCACTGACATCTGCGGATTTCAATATACTTCTACCGGTTAAACTTCCTTGATAACCTGACCCAATAGTCATTATTGCCTTTTCATCGACATTAATAACTTTATTGTTCTTATCTTTTCCTCTAACACCCATTGTATGATGAAGCTGTACAGAGGCAAAATGCTTGTCTTCTCCGCCATTGGGTGTTATTTCTACCTTATCATTCCAGTAACGGATATTCCCATCTGCATCACGACTAAGGGTATTAATGACATAATTTCCTACTTTTTCCGCACTAGGATTTCCTTTGGTACGTCCATAACCAACCGGTACGGCAATGGTATCGGACATTTGACCAAATTGTCGGACTATTGGAATATCTTTAACTGTATTCTTTCCGGATTTAAAATCTACATAAAGACCGTCTTTTTTCAGATCTTTATAATATTCAAATTTGCTATCTCCATCCCATTTCAATGGTATGTGTACTATACTAGTCCATACTGTACGGGTGACAGGGTCCGGCATTTCCTGCAACCATGGATTATTGGCATACGCACCGAAGCCGACGCCCATTGGTTCGTAATATTTAACTTCAACACCATCACCCGGTTTGGATATTGCACTGCTGAATGAAGTCACATCTATGGCGACGCCTGCGGCTCCACTTTGTGAAGGCAACTCAATTAAACCATTGTGGAGTGAGTTATTCCAGAAACTTTGGAAGTCGCTATATTCATTTTGAAGACCAAAGAGTGAGGACTTCCAGATATTTTGAATATAAGTAGAAAAGTCGTCCACAGGGGCATTTGCCCAAGTCAATAGAGATTGTTCTGCTTGTCGTGTCTTGAATAGAGGTGAAATTGTAGGTTGGACTACATAATAGTTGTTTTTTCTTGGCTGAGCGTCTCCCCAAGATTCAAGGAAGTGATTGGATGGTGCAATGTAATTACATAAGTCGCTTGTTTCATTAGGTACACTTGACAAAGACACTGTCAAACCAACCTTTTTCATTGCGCTTGCAAAATCACTTCCATCAGGAAGTTCAAATACAGGATTGGCATCACCGACAACAATTAAAGTGGCTACTGAGCCCGATTTCATATCATTCATCAGAGTAACCATATCACTGTCAATACCTTTTCGTTGATTAGAATAGTTATTGAGATCTATAGATTTGCCATAATTGCCCAACAAATCATTAATTTTATTGATAATAACCTGTTCAGCAACATTGTTTGAATCTGAAAGAACGATTGAAGCTTTTCCGGCATTTTTATTAGCAAGCAAGTCTTTAGCTACTGAAGCAAAAGATTTGTCAGCTTTTGCATTTTTAAGGTTACCACTCACAGCAATCTGAGCTCCACCTGTTTGTGATGCAACCGCATTATATAATTTGACGATTGCCAGACCTTGTTCGGAAGGTCGAATCAACATCCTATTATCAGCATTAGAGCCTGTATAAGACATATTACTTTCATATTGAACTAAGCGGCTTATTTCAGGCTTATCGAAGTTCTTTATTTTTCGAGTCTTTGTCCAGCTATTAGTATATTCAACTGGAGATACCCATGTACCTAAGAAATCGGCACCGAAGTTAACAACCATCTGAGCATTGCCAAAGTCATAACCCGGGAAAACACGCTTTCCAAAAGATTTCTCGTTGGCCATTAATATAGCAGACGAAGAATATGGATCATACGTTACGTGTTTTGCATTGGGATACGCTGAAACGAACTGTTGAATAACTGCATTCATGGAAGGGCTGGTAATAGTATTAGAAACTATACGTATTCCACCGGAAGACAATTTACCTTTAACTGCGCTATCTAAATCAGACCACTTCACTTTTTTCAAATTGCCTTTGCCGTCATTCTTAGCCGGGTTTTTGTAGCGACCGATGTCGTACAAATCCAATACGGAAGCTTGGGCTCTAGCGCTTGTTCCTCCTCCTGTAAACGAAGAAAGCGTATTTCCTTCTATTTTAATAGGTCGTCCTTCTCTTGTTTTTACAACAATTGGCAACACGTCATTACCTTTAATAAAGGTAGAAGCATAATAATTGGCTACTCCCGGAACAATAGAATCGGGTTTAGTGACATAAGGCAAAGCCTTTCTAACAGGGCTCTCACAACTTGCAGCAATAGTAGCTGCTCCGATACTAAAACCGAGATATTTCAAGAAATCTCTTCTTTTATGTCCGGAGGATTGCTCTGGCTCATCCTCTGACAATTTATTTAGAATGGGAAGTTCATAAAACTCATCATGAAGGCTATTCTTAAACGTTTCATCATTTGCTAACTCTTCACTACTGCCCCAATATCCTTGATTTAATTCGCTCATTTTATTATAATATAAATAAGATTCTTAAGTAAGATTAAAATATTAATAGTGACATTTTTGACATTCCAAACCGCCGACATCAGCGACTGTCACTTTATCTCGTTTGCCATCTTTCAATTCCTGATGGTAACGTACATAACTGTCATAATAAGGGTTCTCATTAAATTGCACTTTTGTTTCTTTGTGGCAAGTTATACACCATCCCATTGATAAAGGTGCGTATTGTCTGAGAGTTTTCATTTCTGCCACTTTACCATGACATGCTTCACAGTCTAATTTACCGACTGTTACGTGCTGAGAGTGATTGAAATATACGTGGTCAGGTAAGTTATGTACTCTAATCCATTCGATAGGACCCTGAACTTTCTTTTTATGTTCATTGGTCAATGAACTCACTATATGATTCCATTGATCGTCAACAAATTCTTTACCTGTTGCATCCATTGAGGCGCCTTCATTGGTAAGATATTGATTGCGAATCCATTTTTTATAAATTTTAGCAACGTCTTTTTGGGACAATTTGTCGTAATTCTCAATATACTTATCTTCATTAGGGTCAAAGCCAATAGATGCGAAAATCTTGGTAATTTCCTGAGTACCATATTCAGAGCCTTTCTTAATGGCTTTATGGCAATTCATACAAGTATTGGCAGAAGGGATCACAGAATGCTTACTCCTGCGCGCACCATCGTGGCAGAATTGACAATCAATTTTATTAATACCAGCATGTGTCACGTGGGAAAACTTAATTGGTTGATCGGGTGCATAGTTCTGCTGTCGTCCAAGCTGAATAGCGTTATTGACCGTTGTAAAGCTACCCAAAACGATTAGTGCAAATAAAACTACACCAATAACGGATTTGCTAGTCAATAGCTGAACAAGAGATTTCTTCTCAACCGGCTCACCGTTCTTTTCATTTTCAATAGCTTTTAAATTGCGAGATATTCCTGCTAAAATCAGTGCTAACAGTGCCAATAATCCGAAAATACCTACATAAATCCAATTATTATTGGACGCTTCTTTAGTCGCAGCTCCCCCTGCCGGTGCAGCAGCAACTTCTTTGGGCGGGTAAGTACCATCAATAACGCCATGCACGTATGCTAGTATATCCGCAATTTCCTCGTCTTTAAGATTGGGAAAAGGAGTCATCACAACCGGCTTATACTCATTCCATATTTTAATAGCCTGAGGATGTCCCTTTTCAATCAAAGCCTGAGAATTTCGAATCCAATCGTATAAATCTTTCTCAGGATAAGCCGCCCACTCTTCCAATCCGGTTTTCATCGGTGGACCAGTAAGCTTATCCGTCATGTTTTTGTTGTGACAAGTGGCACAGTTGGCCTTAAATAAATTTGCCCCTTTCTTTAGATCTGCAGCATTTACTACACTTATAGTGAATAAGGTAAGTAAGAGAACAACTAGCGATTTCAAACTGCGTATATTTATATAATGCATATAATTAAACTTCCTTTATCGGTATAATGATACTTATTAATTATGCAAAAATAACCAACTGTTAAATATTTTAACTATTCAAATCAACAAATACGTCTATTTAGATTCTTTCTAATTAATATCCGAATAGTTTAACCGCAACATTTTATTAACAAATAGCATCCAACTGATTGATTCTGACACATATAATTATTTTATATTTAACTATACTTAATCTGCTACAACGGATTTAGGACTATAAGAAAGATAGATTTTTTTTATTTCACTTCTTAAAATAGTGGCAATTGACACGAGAAATAGACATCCAACCTTTCTTTCTAAAGACTAAAGCAATCAAATATTATAGAATTTGATTAAATCATGTCAAAATATAATTCTGCCAAAATAAAGATTGGATAATTGCAGTTATCGTCAAGATAGGTATAGGAAAAATTTATACGGAAACTTTCGCTTTTATATGTGGGTGAGATTGATAACCTATCAACTCAAAATCTTCATATACAAAGGATTCGATATCATTTACTTGTGGATTAATCTTCATCTGAGGCAATGGTAAGGTTGTTCGCGTGAGTTGCAGTTTTGCTTGTTCAAAATGATCTTTATAAAGGTGGGCATCGCCAAATGTATGAACAAAGTCACCATACTCTAAATTACAAACCTGAGCAATCATCATCGTAAGCAAGGCATAAGAGGCAATATTAAAGGGCACTCCCAAAAAAACATCCGCAGACCGTTGATATAGTTGACATGACAAACGACCATCTGACACATAAAATTGAAAAAGGCAATGGCACGGGCTCAAGGCCATATCTTCTAAATCAGCCACATTCCATGCATTGACAATAATACGTCTTGAATCCGGGTTATTGATAATCGTATCTATCGCTATTTTAAGCTGGTCATACGTCTTTCCATTTGCACCTTCCCAGCTTCGCCATTGTTTTCCATACACCGGACCGAGATTGCCATTTTCATCTGCCCATTCATCCCATATTCTGACTTGATGATCCGTAAGGTACTTAATATTGGTGTCACCTTTGATAAACCACAACAATTCATATATGATGGATTTAAGGTGTAATTTTTTTGTTGTAAGCAAAGGAAATCCTTGATTTAAATCAAAACGCATCTGTGCGCCGAAGATACTTCGAGTCCCTGTTCCTGTTCGATCTGACTTATCAGATCCATTTTCCATAATATTCGAAAGTAATTCAAGATACTGTTTCATTGCTGCTTACATTTGTTTTTTACCAACGACAAAATTAAAGTTTTTGCTCAATCAAGTTTTTCTTTGGCTTAAATATTTTCTAATAACATTGCGTCGGGTTTTAAATAATAATCAATACATAACGTTACTTATATATATTTTTCATACAATTAAAGCCAATATTCAAGATAATATCTAATAACCCTACCCTTTTATCCTACTTTATTATGACAATTAAACTGTAATTTTTAATAATACCGATTGGATATTCGTAATAGTCCATTTATCACAAATTCCGCATTAGACAATTGCGGAATTTGGGATTAACTATCAACGGCGCAACTTAGCCAGTCCGGTTATTTCTCTAACTTCATCGATTGTTTTTTGAGCGAAAATCCTTATTTGCTGACTACTTTCAATAACTTGTTCTTTGATTTCTGATTCTCGAGTCAAAAGTTGTTCAAGGTTTCTTTTAAAACGTGAAGTTAAGTCAACTACTGCCTGTGCAACGTCTGCTTTAAGGTTGCCATACTGTCGGCTTCCACTTTCCCATTGTTGTAGGTGATATTGGTAAGCCTCATTGCTTTGGCAGGCCTTGAGCAGTTCAAACAAATTTTTAACTCCCGGGCTCATTGCTGCATTTGTATCTTCACCGGAATCAGTTATAGCGGATTTAATTTGTTTGGTTATGGTTTTTTCATCTCCAAAGAGGCTTATATAGTGCTTTTCGCCAAGGCTTTTACTCATTTTCTTTTCAGGATTGGCAAGGGAAAGGAGCTTTTGTGTTTCGGTAAACAAAGGTTCGGGATGATGGAAGTATTCTATATCAAATTGGTGGTTGAAGCGCATGGCAATATTACGCGAAAGTTCAAGGTGTTGTTCTTGGTCCTTTCCAATAGGAACATAGTCAGCATGATAGATCAAGATATCAGCTGCCTGGAGAACCGGATAGAAAAGCAATCCTGCAGAGACAACAGCATCTTTAGATTGCACTTTTGATTGATCCGTTTTATCTTTAAACTGTGTCATTCTGGTCAATTCGCCATAGGAGCATGAACAACTGAGGATCCAACACAGTTCGGCATGTTCGGGTATCAACGATTGAATAAATAAATTTTTGACATCAACTCCGCAAGCGAGTAATTGAAAAACCATACGCCATGTGTTATGTTGCAAATCTTTTGCTTGATAAGGCATAGTCATGGAGTGATAATCCACCACTCCATAGGTACAATTATAATTATTTTGGAGATCGACCCAATTTTTAATTGCTCCAAAGTAATTGCCGAGATGCAAGTCGCCTGTAGGCTGGATACCGGAGAGAATACGTTTCATTTAAATAAATGGTTAAATAACGGAAGTTAATTGACAGTAGCGATGACAGAAATCTCGATATTGACGGCTTTAGGCAACGCTGCCGCTTGAACGGTTTCACGAGCCGGAGGGGTGTCGCCAGAAAAATACTCTGCATAAACGGCATTGATGCGAGCGAAATTGGCCATATCGCTGACGAAAATAGTTGATTTAACAACATTATCGAAGGTCAAGCCTCGTGCATTCAGGATAGCACCGACGTTGCGCAAGACACAATGGGTCTCAGCCTCTATTTCTCCCTCAACCATGGAACCTGTAATTGGATCTAAAGGAATCTGACCTGAGACAAATAACAGTCCATTAGCCTCAATAGCCTGACTATAGGGACCGATGGGAGCGGGCGCATCTTTTGTAAAAATTACTTTTTTCATGACAAAACTATGTTATATTGGAGATAAACAAAAAAACCCGACCTCTTTAGAAGATCAGGCAATTTCTTACAAGATGAAAATCTATAAATTAATCTTCTGTAGAATCGGCATCTTTAGCTACAGCCGCTTCAATCACCTTTCTTCCTCTATAGAATAAAGCGCCTTCAGACCAATGTGCGCGATGCAACAAATGATTTTCGCCTGTTGTCTTATCCGTACCGATGGTAGGCAAAGACAAGCTATCGTGAGTTCTTCTCTTTCTTTTTCTTTGTTTGGAGTGTCTCCACTTTGGATTTGGCATTGTACTATATATTTAAAAAATCTATACAAAAATTATTCTTCTTCTTCCAGATGTAAACCTTGCAGTGATGCCCACACATCATTGGCAGGGGTTAATTGCTCATTAAAAGACCATTGTTGAAGCTTCTCCAGCGTTTCTACATCACAAGGTCTCGGATTTAATGATTCACAATCGAATACTTTTTTAATAGGAAGACCTACTGAAACGCTATCAAGAATCAAGTCAGAAACATTCAATTCTGTAGTCTCCTTCATGATATACAGAATATCTCCGTCGTCTATTTCTTGTGCTGCGTATTTAATCAAGTAATCAGACTTACCATGAACAGGGAGCGGAATATCCGCTGTACATCGGTCACATGTCGTATTCCAATGTCCGCTGAACTCGACTTCCAGAATTATCAAATCTATGTTTTTATCTAAAGTAACATTGACCTTAAAGTGTCCGGATTCAATCAGAGTGCACTCTTTACGAGTAAAAAACTCATTGTCTATTTCGAAAGCATATTCGTGAATTCCGAGGTGTAAGCCTTTGACTGGAATTGTAAACTGATCAAAATAAGCCATTCCTATTTATACTTTTACAAATGGACTGCAAAGGTAATTCTATTTTTTAATATATACATGATTTTCAAAAGATTTTTTCCACCAATTTCTATTGTTTTACGTTGGCAAGGACGATATACTGATAATCCAAGGTTACATCATCGGATTTTTGGATGTTGTATCCTGCATTGAGCAATTCTTTTTCTACAGTATCCAAATTGACTCTTTCATCAATTGGAGGGCCAAAAGGCAAGTTTTTCTTCTTATAATCTATTATGAGTACACGTGCATCCTTTTTAAGATAAGCCTTTAGTGTTTTCAAATAATTGACTCTATTCTGAATGTACATATAAGTATTGGACAAAAGTACAATATCTACGCTATGCGGGTCAAGCTGTGGATCAGACGGCTTTATCACCTTAATCACCAGTTTATTAGAAATAGAAGTGTCCAGCTTATTTGCCAATTGAGCCATTTTATCCAAGGGGGCTTTATCGATATCCACAGCTATAACTTTCTTGGCATGTTGCAAAAGGCGAAAGGTAAAAAAACCTGTTCCTGCGCCTATATCGGCCACCACTTTATCATGCATATCACCCAGTAAATCCAAGATTAAGTCCGGCTTTTGCCATATTACCCGATCGGGCGTATTGTCTGATTCCAGATAGATTAAGGAAGAATCAGGATCTTCGTCTTGTACAATCATTTCCTGTTTAGGCAATGGATTGGTTGTTGATGTACAGCCCATACAAAGAGAAAGACAAATGAGTACAAATGATTTTATTATTATTTTCAAGTCGAAAAATTTTGCTACAATAATAATAAAAAAAGATAATTGCTACTCCTAAAAGTAAAGAATAAGGATACATTAACGCCCTAAGAGTAGATTTTTTTTTATAATTTTGAATTTTGTGTTTACAAATAATTTATCATGAAAGTCTTGCCACAAAAATTAACTACCGCGCTGAGTCTTGTACTTTTTATTTTATCCTTCTTATTTCTTTCCGTAAATACATCTGCCCAACGCTTAACACAGCTCTTCAACGATGATTGGCAATTTCTTCATCAATCAGATATAAAGACTGCCCACGATGGGCAATGGCAGTCGGTCGATATTCCACATACCTGGAATCAAGATGCCTACCATCAATGGCAATACGATCGAAGTGCATATTGGTATCGCAAAATTTTTACTATTCCTGTCACTATGATAAATAAAGAGCTTTACCTAAGATTTGATGCCGTCAATTCTTTTGCAGAAGTTTATTTGAACGGTCATCTCCTCAATATACATAGTGGCGGATATACCGCTTTTATGGTTCATTTGCCAAAGAATTATCTCAATAATTCCAATATTCTGACGGTCAAAGTAGATAACAGAAACATCAACATACCGCCATTAAATGGCGACTTTACAATATTTGGAGGTATTTATCGAAATGTTCACCTAATCGCATTGAATCCAATTCATTTCGACATGGACAATTATGGTTCATCCGGGATATTTATTTCCACTCCGCAGATTTCAAAATCCTTGGCTAAAGTTGAAATTAGTGGTCGTTTGAAAAATCCGAAAAATATACCTTTAGATATCAAAGTAAGTATATTAGACGAAAAAAAACTTGTTGCCTCAACCCAACTTACTAAGAACAACTCCGATAACTGGACTACACTTCCTTTAGAAATCAAAGATCCAAAGCTATGGAGCCCCGCTTCCCCGCATTTATATAAAGTCATTGTCCAAATTGTGCGCGGGAAAAATGTTCTGGATGAGATTACACATTCATTGGGTTTGCGCTGGTATAGTGCCGATACCAAGAATGGTTTTATGTTAAATGGCGAACCATTAAAATTGTTAGGTACGAATAGGCATCAAGACCAGTATCCTTATGGCATTGCTGTTCCCCCACAAGTGCATTATAAAGATATCAGTCTGATTAAGTCGATGGGTGCCAATTTTTTACGACTTGCTCATTACCCACAAGATGAACTTGTTCTCCATCTTTGTGATAGTCTTGGATTAATAGTATGGGAAGAAATTCCAATTGTTGATATTATTGCGGACAATGTTACATTTAGGATTAATTGTGAGACACAGCTAAAGGAAATGGTACGCCAGCATTACAATCATCCTTCCGTTGTATTTTGGGGCTATATGAACGAAACTATTAATCAGGTATATTACCGGGTTGCCAAGGAAGAATGGCAATCCTATTTCAAAAAGACGGTAGAATTAGCTAAACACCTTGAAGATCTTCTTAAACAAGAGGATAAAAGCCGACTTTCTGTTATGGCATGTGGCGGAAGCACCGTTAATAACGATATAGGTCTGACAGAAGTGACCGATGTGATGGGATGGAATCTTTATCAGGGTTGGTATGTTGGTGGGTTTAGTGATTTTGAAAAATATACGGATGAAGATTTTCAAAAATATCCGAATCGACCGATGATAATCAGTGAATTTGGTGCTGGTTCAGACCAACGGTTGCATTCATTACATCCTGAGACCTTCGACTTTTCTATTGAGTATCAACAACTTTACATGGAGCATTATCTTCCCGAAATAATGAAACGTAATTACATTATAGGCGCTGCGGAATGGAACTTTATCGACTTCAATGTCGCAACCAGACAGGAATCCATGCCACAGACCAATAACAAGGGACTCGTATATAATGATCGGACGCCCAAAGATATTTATTATTATTATCAGGCATTCCTGCGCAAAGACACAGCTATGGTTCACATTGCATCTGATGATTGGAAGAAGCGCAATCTGGTAAATGATGAGGAAAAATTAACAATACCCATCAAGGTCTATTCCAATCAACCTTATGTACAGCTGAAAGTGAATGGTGAATTGTTAGACAAAAAGAAAATTGATAATTACAATGCTATATGGAATATTCAAGCATCGCGAGGAATGAACAATATACAAGCATTTGGTATGGAGGAACATCAAACAACGGCTTCGGATAGTCTCATAATACAGTTGCAATTTACACCATTTACGACGTCTAAAGTACAGAATGAAAAATGGGATTTAGGAATCAATGTCGGAAGCAATTGTTCTTATTTCGATGCTTCAACAGGTGTTACATGGCATCCGGATCAACCCTATAGCAAAGGGAGTTGGGGCTATTTAGATGGAAGTATTTTTAGAAGAAATCCAGGGCGTATAGGTACAACTGCAACTATCGGAAACACAGACAACACTCCATTGTATCAAACTATGCGGCAAGATATCACTACCTATCAAATTGATGCATCCCCCGGCAAGTATGAAATGGAATTGCATTTTGCGGATTTATTTCCTTCTACGGTAAAAGCTGAGACATTACAAGAAAAAACGGTATCGGAGGATGTAAATACTTTTGATATTCTGATTAATGGCACACCATACTGGAGTGGTTTTTCGCCATATATTCTGTCACAAGGAAAAACGAATTATGCTATCAAGCGGACTATATTATTTCAAAATACAGATCAACAAATCCGCATTGAGTTCGTAAATACAAAGGGACACAGTTTTTTAAATGCATTGAGAGTAAAACAACTATAAAAGAATAAGATTAATCAAGAATAAATCATATTTTCAATGGATTATTCTTGGCTTTCATTTTTTTAAAGTTTATACAATATACCCCCTTAAACTTGAATTCAGCTATAAGCCCAAATTCCGCATTAGACAATTGCGGAATTTGGGTTAAAATCAAAATTCTCCTGATTGCTATTGAGGTGATAGTTGTTAAGAACAATGAAATCGGACTATTACGAATATCCAATCAGCATTAAAGTCTAAATTTTGTCATAAAAAGGAATTCGAGAATAAAAGGAATTCGGGTTTAAAATAAAATAATGTAGAAAAGCGTAGCATTCGGACATAATAACAAAATATAATACAAAATATATTACATTTGCATTTTCGTGATAATAGTAATAATTGAGGGGAATGGGTTTTGTTAACAACAATAAATGGAAGTATCGATAATTCTGGGACTGATGCTATTAAATGGCATATTTGCCATGTGTGAAATGGCGTTAGTCTCATCAAAAAAAGCCCGCTTAGCAGAGAAAGCCAGTAAAGGCAACAAAAATGCGGTTTTAGTTTTACAACTTATTGATAATCCCGATAAATTTTTATCAGCGATTCAAGTTGGGATTACCTTAATCGGGATATTAGCCGGTGTATATGGAGGACAGGCATTTGCTTCTGATCTTGAAAAGTACTTAATCAACTTTTCGTGGCTTGCGCCTTATGCACATTCCGTCTCACTCGGTATCATCATTAGTGTGATTACTTATTTCAGCATAGTCATAGGAGAATTGATTCCTAAAAAAATAGGGTTGCTATTTGCTGAGGATATAGCGGTAGCAGTGGCGCCATTCATTAAGTATTTTACGAAGATAACATCTCCAATTATTTGGTTTTTAGGAATTTCCACAAAGCTATTGTCAAAAATATTATTTTTGAAAGACAATGATGGTGACATTGTGTCTGAGGATGAAATAAAAATGATGGTAAAGATGGCCAATGAGGATGGCACCATCGACAACAAAGAAAGCGAATTAATTCACAATATATTCAGGTTTGCCGATCGCAAAGCGTACAGCATCATGACGCCTCGAAATGAAGTTGTATGGCTTGATATCAGTGAGTCTAGCGAAGAAATCCATTCTGATATTATGGAAAGCGGCTTGACCAAATTTCCGGTTTGTGATGATAGTTTAGATAATATCTTGGGCGTGGTCAACCTAAAAGACTACCTCATGCAACGTAATAAGCCGGGATATGACATCCAAAATCTACTACATCCTGCTGTCTTAATACCTGAGACTTTAACTTCTCTGAAGATTTTGGAACAATTCAGGAAGGAAAGGCGATATTTTGGTGTTGTAATCAATGAGCATGGTTCAGTAGAAGGTATAATTACCCTGCATGATTTAACAGAAAATATTTTCGGAAGCCTTCCGGATTTGGAAGAGGAAGAGGAAATAATGATCTTTAAGCGTGAAGATGGCTCTTTTCTGATTGATGGATCCTACCGAATTGATGAATTGAGGGATCAGATTTATATCGACGAATTTTTCCATGAAGACATCGACTATACGACTATTGCGGGTTATGTCATCGAAAAATTGGGAAAAATGCCTGAAGTAGGTGATAAATTTACAGAAGGGATATATACTTTTGAGATTTTAGATTTGGATAAGAGCAAAATAGATAAAGTATTGGTTACAGAAGCAGATCCGAGCTAATTCACACCGATCACTACTTTTTATACAATAACAACATAAAGCTAAAAATGAAAAAACAGATAAAGCCTTTATTATGCTTCGCTTTTTTTGCTTTATTATGGAGCAATACCTTGTCAAGCCAGTCATGCATGGGCGTAGAGGTCAAAGTAGGAAGTGGCTACGAAACTGCATCCTATAATGCAAAAGGAAAAATACAAGGCACATCGGTTGTTACTTTCAAAGAGATTCGTACTGAAAATGATTTCAGTGTTCTTGACATTGAAATCGAATCAAAAACCAGTAAAGGTAAATCCAACGGTAAAACCTCCTATACGGCTAAATGCAACAGTAACCAAATTATCGTCGATTCGAAATCGATGATCTCTGATGAACAAAAACAAATGTTGAAGGATTATGAAATGACGTTCACCGGAAAAGGAATTGAAATTCCGGCTAACCTCAAGGAAAATCAGACATTACCCGACGCCAAACTGCATGGAATAGGGTCTTCATCATCTTTACAAATTACTTTTGACTTAGATATAACCAATAGAAAAGTCATCGGAAAGGACAAAATAACCATTCCAATGGGAACTTTTGAAGTCTTTAAAATAAGTTCCGACATCAAGATGAAAATGGTAGCAATCATCCCAGTATCCTTTGAGTATCAAACAATAAGTTACATAATGCCAAATGATTTCAAGGAAATAAAAACGGAGATTTATCGCAAGGGCAAGCTTGTTTCCTATTCAGAGCTGGTTCGTACTTTTTAACCTAAATTCCGCAATAGACAAATGCGAAAACGATTCACACATCGGGATACTACTCATAATCAGCATTATACAGCTTTTCAAAACCTTTAATATGAATTCTGAATTAATAGGCAAATCTCGCCACATCTAATTCTGAAGGCAATTCTTTATCATTTAATAGATTATCGACAAAAAGTGCTGCAGAATATGGAGCCAGGGATGTACCTTTTGTACCTAAGCCATTCAATATCGCTATCCCGGTATATTTCGGATGCTTTCCAATAATCGGTCGTCTGTCGCGCGAAGTCGGTCTAACACCAGATATTAGCCTTTCAAGTTTGGGTTCTTCGCCAAAATCTTCCTTATAATTTTCTGTCAAAAAATCAATAGAGTCTTCATTCGGCATGAAGTCAGTTATTTTGTTATCCATAGTGGCGCCATACCATACGAGGTCATCATTCCAGTGCGTCATCATACAGTTATTTTTTGCCATAAAATGAAGATCCGATTTTCTTTTAATAAGCAAAGCTTCACCTTTTGCGGGTATGACGGGTAGATAGTTGAAATACGGATTTTCACCGATGCGAAACCCTTCACAGAACAGCATCAAGTCATACTCTATTCCTTGATATGTCAGTAATCCTGATTTTTCTTCAATCTTGCTATAATCCATAGATTCATGGATAAACAGATTTTCTTCTTCAAGTTTCTTTCGATACATCGGAAATAAGCAGTCAAAGTCAAGCCTGTAGGCATTCAATACTTCAGCCCATGTGCCATCTCCACTTTTAGGTGGGTATTCTTCCAGACTTTTTACAAATTCGCCATGGCATGCAACACCACTTTCTCGGTCGGCATTAAATATCCATCGGTTAATTTGTTCGAGATTGGACAGGTATCGGAACATCTTCATTGGATGAAATATATTCTTTCCAACATAGGTCTCCAAATCCTTATAAAAAGGCACAAAAGAATCCATCAACGCATCGTAGTTCCAGCTTTTCTGGTACTTAGGTCCGGTAATAGGGTTGATAATACCGGCAGCCGCAGCCGATGACTTGCCGGGCAGATCCCCATCCATTATCATTGCCGATATACCCCTTTGTTTCAAAGAAAAGTGAAGGACTGTCCCTGCCAGACCTTGTCCAACAATTAATATCTGTGGCTTATTCTCCATTTTCAAGTGCGGCTTCAACTTGTTCTCTATACTTTTTGGGCAATCCATTTACAACTTCAAGATAAGAGTGATTGATAAGATGTTTTAGTAAGTTATCATCCATCAATTCATCGGCATACACTGTATTCCACATCTTTTTATTCATGTGATATCCCGGAACTATGGCCGGATAACGCTCTCTAAGTTCTATGGCATACTCGGGTCGGCATTTCAGATTCACACTCAATTGAATCTCATCCAATCCGGTCAAAGCGAAAATCTTATCAAAGACTTTAAAGACCAGTGTATCGGGACCCAAAGGGCACGATGCCGCTGTAAAAGGTTTTGTAAGGCAATATTCGTTCAATTCTTCAACATTCATCTTTTAAGAATTCTTTATTTCTCAAAGGCGTACTTAACGATATTGGCTCCCATCTGTAAGGCCTTAAGTCTTAATTCAAAAGGGTCGTTATGTATGTCGTCCCAGCCGTCGCCTAAGTCAGATTCAAAGTTATAAAGTGCCACCAAACGACCTTCCCAGAAAAGCCCATATCCTTGGGCAGGCTTGTTGTCGTGCTCATGAATCTTGGGCATGCCGCCACGAAATTGAAACAAAGTATGATATACAGGATGATTGATGGGAATCTCAACCAAAGACAGTTCTGGGAAAACCTTCTTGAGTGCCGGCCTTATGAAAGGATCCATTCCATAGTCGTCATTAATTATCAGAAACCCGCCTCCTATTAAATACTTCCTTAAGTTGAGCGCCTCCGCGTCAGAAAAAATAACATTGCCATGTCCGGTCATATATGTTATCGGATTTGCAAAAAGCTCCGCACTCCCGGGTTCTACCGTCACATAATCGGGATCAAAGTTGGTCCCCATCTTTTGATTGCAAAAAAGTGCGAGATTCTTTAGGCTATTGACATCATTGTACCAATCTCCACCTCCAGCATATTTGAGTAGAGCCAAACGCAGTGTGGGTGGATTATTATTCCCAAAGCTCACCAAAGGACTAAATAAAAGAAGATAATATATTAATCTTAACATCATATAATTGGATTAAACACTTGAAACGTTTCTATCGCCTCTTGTGATATTGTATAGGTGCTAATTTACAAAATGTTTAAGATATGCTGTATATCCAAGTTTGATTGCCAATCCGATAAAAATAATTCCAATCCCCATATTAAAATATCTCATGTGCCCCGGAGTAAGCCATCTGCGGAGTTTTTGAGCAAAAAAGCTGATGGTTGATAACGTAGTAAATATCATAATAAGTGTCGCGGCAAAGTATAACAATAGATTTTCATAACTAAAGTAATCGCTTGTTTGTATTTGCGTCGTAATGGTCATCCACATAAAGAAATTAACTGGATTCAACGTATTTAACAGGAATCCGGAAGAAATCAAATAAAAGCGACCTCCCATCTTAGTGGTTGGATACACAACTGACTGTTTTTTTGAAAAAATATTTATAAATCCAAGGATTAGCAGCAAGCCTATGCCGGCTAAACTGATGGCTGCATCATATTTTTCTACTAATGCCAAGCCACTGGTGCTTAGATTAACAAATAAGATAAGGCAAAAATCGCTTAGCAATACGCCTAATGCTATGCCCATGCCTTTGCGCCACCCAAGGTCTATGCTATGCTGTAACACAGAAAAGACCACACCTCCGGGCAATGAGCCTAAAATCATCCCCGAAACTGCTCCTGCTATGATGGCATCAAACAAATTTCCTTCTTTTCATGCGTTAGTTGAATTATTTTGATGTGGACCAAGTCACGCCTTCCTTTCCATCTTTCACCTGAATATTCAAAGATGACAATTTATCGCGGATAAGGTCAGACGTAGGCCAATCTTTATTGTCACGAGCTTTTGCTCTTAATTCGAGGATAATATCCATCAAACCCTCGGTATAGTTGTCTTGGTCGGACAATAGTTCATCTTTTAACCGAATGCCCATTATTTCGGAAACAAAGGTGTTGAAGGCTTTCTGAAGCAGTGCGACAGAATGCTCATTCATTCCACCATCTGTATTGGGATTATTGTGGTAAATATTGATGATAGATACAAGTTCAAAGATTCTGGCAATAACCTTTGGCGTATTAAAATCATTGTTCATATCCTCATACATTCCTTCTATCTCCGATTCAATAGAGGCATTAATTGGATTAGAATCATTTCCGGTAATTGTCTTCAAATTAGCAATTAAATTATAGGCGTCTTTTATCTTACTAAATCCCTTTTCAGCAGCTTTCAAGGCATCAAAAGTTATATCAAGCGTACTTCGGTAATGACTTTGCATCATAAAGAAGCGCAATACCATGGGTGAAAACGCCTCCGGAAATATTTCATTTTGACCACTGATGAGCTCCAAAGGGAGGATGGAATTGCCGTCGCTTTTGGACATTTTTTTTCCGTTCATCAACAGCATGTTACCATGCATCCAGTACCGTGCCGGTGAAGTGCCACAAGCTCCATGATTTTGGGCTATTTCATTTTCATGGTGTGGAAACTTCAAGTCTTGTCCTCCACCATGAATGTCGAATGTAGGCCCTAAATACTTGGTACTCATCGCAGAGCACTCCAAGTGCCACCCCGGAAATCCGATAGACCATTTTGAAGGCCACTTCATCAAATGGCTTTCATCCGCCTTAATCCACAATGCAAAATCACTTGGATGCTTTTTCTCATCCTGATTTTTCAAATTATCTCTACTCTCACTGATTAGTTCTTCAACAACTCTACCGGACAACTTGCCATAAGAGTCTGTTGTTTCGGCATATTTTACTGTATCAAAATACACAGAACCATTCATTTCGTATGCCAATCCATTGTCGAGAATTTTTTGAACCATTTCTATTTGCTCGATGATATGGCCGGTAGCGGATGGCTCGATATTTGGATTCAAGTTGTTAAAAAGAGACATGACATCGTGAAAACCATTGGTGTATTTCTGAACAATCTCCATAGGTTCCAACTGCTCCAGCCGGGCTATCCGACCTATCTTATCCTCTGCACCAGTATCCACATCGCCTACAAGATGTCCTACATCCGTGATATTTCTTACATATCTGACCTTATATCCCAGATGTAATAAGTAGCGATACACTACATCAAAGCTTATAAAGGTTCGGCAATTACCCAAATGGACATCATTGTACACTGTGGGACCACAAACATACATACCCACCCTACCTTCCAAGAGAGGTTGAAAAAGTTCTTTTTCACCGGACAGTGTGTTGAATATATTTAAAGGTCGGAAAGACATATTGCTCATTTATTTTGTTAAAAAATGGATACAAAGGTAAGCCAAAGGTATAAAAATAAAAAACCGGAATAACCAAAGGCATATTCCGGCTTTATCATTATAGAAAATAACATATTACCGCAATGATGGCTCGGGAAAGTTTACCACCATTTGACAACAGGGTAAATTGATTTTTCCCAAATTAATTTTTTGCGACATCACGGTAAAGCTATTAATTTACTTTCAATAATTCGATTTCGAAAATCAGGGTCGAATATGGTGGAATATCACGTCCTGCACCACGCTCACCATAAGCAAGGTCATAAGGAATATACAGTTTCCACTTGTCACCAACTTTCATCAACTGTAGAGCTTCAGTCCAACCTTTGATAACACCGCTTACCGGGAAAGTGGCCGGTTCGCCTCTGTCATACGAGCTATCAAATTGTTTACCATTGATGAGTGTACCTTTGTAGTGTGTTGTTACTTTGTCAGTTAACTTAGGGGTTTCACCTGTTCCGGCAGTCAAAACTTCGTATTGAAGACCGCTTGCAGTAGTGATAACACCTGGTTTTTTGCCATTTTCGGCGAGAAACTTACGTCCTTCTTCGATAGCGGGTCCGGCTTTCTTCTCTGCAGCTGCAGCCATCTGGTTACTAACAAGCATGTTGGCTTGTTCAGGAGTCATCTTCAAGTCACGACCTTTCAAAAGATCATCTATTGCCATGGAAAGTGTTGCGGCATCGATATTTTCAATTTCCAATTGTTTTAGATTTTGTCCAAGCAAAATACCGAGACCATAGCTAAGTGAATCCATTTGCGTTTTATTTGTTTCGTTAGTTTTAGATTGTTTTTCTTTTGGAGTAGATTTTTTGTTTTGAGCTAATGCAGAGGAGCTGCAAAAAGTCAACAAAATCCCCATTGCCAAAACGAACTTCAAGTTGTTAATCATCGTTTTGAAATTATTGGTTTAGTTATTAAATATGAATTAGTTATTAAATACTTATTTTTTCAATTCGGCGTAATGCGGATAGAAGCGAAGGATGGTCTCAATACCTCTAAAGAAGTTAAACACGCCATAGTGCTCATTTGGAGAATGGATGTCGTCAGAATCCAATCCAAATCCCATTAAAACAGATTTTACGCCCAAAACAGATTCAAACAGAGCAACAATCGGAATACTTCCTCCTCCACGCTGTGGAATGGGTTCTTTACCAAATGTATCTTGCATCGCCAAAGCCGCTGCCTTGTACTCTACCGAATCCGTAGGTGTCACAACAGGTTCACCACCATGATGGGGTGTTACTTTCACTTTAACACCTTGAGGAGCTATCGAGTTAAAATACTCTGTAAACAGGCGTGTAGCTTCATCAGAAGTTTGGTTTGGCACGAGTCTCATGCTTATTTTGGCAAAAGCCTTAGAAGGAAGTACTGTTTTAGCACCTGCACCGGTATAGCCGCCCCATATTCCATTGACATCGAGTGTTGGGCGGATAGAGGCTCTTTCTAAGGTAGAATAGCCTTTTTCACCATATACAGAATTGATATCTAAATCCTTTTCATAATTTTCCAAGGAGAATGGAGCTTTTGCCATGGCTGTACGTTCTTCTTGAGACAGCTCTTGTACTTTGTCATAAAATCCAGGAATAGTGATGTGGTTATTTTCATCGTGCATGGAGGCAATCATTTTTGCTAAAATATTGATTGGATTGGCTACTGCCCCACCATATACACCGGAATGCAAGTCTCTATTTGGTCCGGTCACTTCGACTTCTACATACGACAAACCTCTCAATCCGGTAGAAATAGAAGGCGTATTGTTATCGATAATGCTGGTATCAGAAATCAAAATAACATCCGAGCGAAGCATGTCTTTGTGATCTTCACAGAACTTTCCAAGATTGACTGATCCAACTTCTTCTTCCCCTTCTATCATAAACTTCAGGTTACAAGGAAAATTATTCTCATGGGACATCATTTCAAAAGCTTTGACATGCATATACACTTGTCCTTTGTCATCACATGAGCCGCGAGCAAAGATTGCGCCATCCGGATGTTCATCTGTCGGTTTAATAATTGGTTCAAAAGGTGGAGAAGTCCACAAATCTAGAGGATCGGGTGGCTGCACATCATAATGACCATATACGAGCACGGTTGGCTTGGATGGATCTGAAATCTTTTCTGCATAAACTATTGGGTGACCGGCTGTTGGATATATTTCAGCCTTATCCACTCCTTGTTCAACAAATCGCTGTTTAAGATACTCAGCCGCCTTCACCATGTTCTCTTTTGAATTGGGATCAGAACTGATTGAAGGAATTCTGAGCCATTGGACTAATTCGTCTAAGAAGCGTTCTCGATTAGCTTCAATATATTCAAGAGTACTCATAGTATAGAATTTTAATTAAAGTGCGCAAAGATAACAAAGATATCGGTATCCATAGCGAAGGATATCAAAATGAAAAGCAAATATTTGACCTTTGTAAAAAAAACAGTTAAATCCTTATTAACCAAAAAGCTTAGAAGTTTTTTCGACCAATTGTCTCAATTTTTCATCAATAGATTCACTTTTCTTATCAGCTTCTTCTTTTTTAAGTTTTTTCGTCTGATTTATTTCATTCTGAAGCTTTTCCTTTTCTGCTTCAAGTTCTTTGAATTCAGATTTTTGCGCATCCGTGTAATTATCGCCATTATTCTTAACCGCGTCATATACATCGTTCAATTTATCCATTGCTTTATCATACTTGCCTTCGTCAAACTTATTTTTTTCAGCTTTCAAAAGGTCATATACGCTGACAGTAAGGTCTTTGGTTTTATTAAAAACAACCTTGGAAGTTTCCTTTTCTTCTTGCGTACCAAAAAAGTAATTATAAATCAAAAGACCGATAATAATCGGAATAGCTATTTTAAGAAGGAATTTTATCATATTGACTATTAGATAATGTACAAAAATTAATTCTGTATTAATTAATGAAAATTAGCGCAAATTGGTTCAAAAGTCGCAAAGTAATTGCAAGATAAAAAAGTCTAAAAAAGCAAAGAATCAATGTTATTATTGAGTTAGCAAAAAATAAATTAACCCAAATTCATAGGATAGAAAAAAATGAATTTATTTAAAAAGGAAAAATAAAAACTGTTAATGAAAGATATCCATTTTATCCAAAAGTATTCTTTTATACTTACTAGATAGCGGCAATTCAATGTCTTGAATATAAACAACTTCCGAATTAACTTTTGTGATATGATCAATATTGACGATGTATCTTTGGTGTATTCGTTGAAATTTTCTTTTCGGTAAATGATTTTCAATATCATCTAATTTTGCTCGAATAGGGACTTTTTTATTACCATTGTTCAATATAATATATACGTGTTCGCTTTGGATGTAAAGCAATTCGCCAAATTGAATTTTAAAAATATTTGTACCACTTTTCACAAAAGTATAATGATCATTTTCAATGAGTTGGTTTTCCCACGTTGAGGCATTTGTCACAATATGCTGATTATCAGATACAATACTTTTACCTTGATCCATCATATTCAAAAGGATATTGTTCTTCAAAGTAATAAGAAAAAATAACTGGTCAATATCAGATGGATAAGATATGATATTATTAGGGAAATATTTTATTATTTATGGAACAATTTTATTTTTGGTGTTTTTGATGCAAAAAATAAAAGGAATTTTTAAAGATAAGTTCTTGACTATTTTTACAACCTTATTTATTAATTCATGGTTTCCATCAACTAACACAAGGACAACTTCCAACTTTTTGAGTAAAATCCTATTCTCAAAATCTTTATATGAATGATAAACATTAATATTCTCTATTCCTTTCCGGGATAAAGTATTCTTAACTAAATCTGTAACATCAGATCTTGTGGCAATTATTGTTAGGTCTTTCAAATCTTTCTTTTATTACTAAGGCGGTGTGTAATCTGACATCATTTTAATTATATCATTATACAATCATAAATAATGTCGTTTATTTCAAGGATAAGTCTTTCAAAATCTAAGATTCCTTACAACTTTTCTGAATATCACCAATGTAACTATCTATACAAATTCTTGAAATGATAATTATAATGTAATATTTCAAAACACAAGGTACTTCTTTTTCCGTAAAAAATATATATTTTGTTATTTTTTTAAGTAAATATGTTCATTTTGAGGCTATTTTTGTTATATTTATAATATTAACAAAAATTTTAGTTTTAATTTAGCTCCAACACAACCACTCTCAAGGAGAATAGGACGTATTCCTACCTTGTTTTAAAATTGATCAAATTATATCGTATCATTACCGGACTTCACCTTCTCTTCGGCAAGTAGATTAAACATTTTCCGGTAACGTACAATCTCTTCTCTATCAATCTGAGTTACAAATACACCACTTTCTGCGAGTGGGCCTAATTGATAATTGCCATAAGGAGTAATGACGGATGAATGACCATTGTAACGATTATTGTTCCCATCCAACCCTACTCTATTGACACCAATAACAAAGGCTTGATTCTCAATAGCCCGAGCCTGTAATAATGCATCCCAATGTGATATCCTCGACTCTGGCCAATTAGCGACAAACAAGAGTATATCCGCATCTTCGTGATTGTAACACCATAGCGGAAATCTCAGGTCATAACAAATCAAAGGCTTGATCTTCCATTCTTTAATTTGAAAAACAATGTGTTGGTCGCCGGATTGATAAAACTTGTCTTCGTGAGCGAGCGTAAAGCAATTTCTTTTGTCATAGCGTGCAATAATTTTGCCATAAGAAGCTACATAACAACGGTTGAAGTAATAGCCATGTTCTTCTATAGCAACAGATGCAACAATAGTAGTTGCCATAACCGCAGAGCGCTGGATCAACCATTGAACAGCATCACCTTTCTCCGGCTGCGCAACATGCTGTGGATTCATACTAAAACCGGTATTGAACATCTCCGGCAGGATAATCAAGTCTGAACCATGAATATCATCCATTATTCCATCCAGCTTTTTCAAATTAGCTTCACTATCCTCCCAGATAATATCAAGCTGTACCAAGTTAACTTTTAAATCTTGCATAATATATCCAATGCTTTATTTAATGTTTCTTCCCTCTTAGCAAAACACAATCTCACCAACTTTGGATCATATCCATCTGAATAAAACGGGCTACAAGGAATCAGGGCAACACCATGCTCTCGCACCATCCACATGGCAAACTCCAGAGATGGCATATCCGAAATCCCACTGTAATCCAACATGATGAAGTACGTTCCATTGCATGGCATAGTTCTCCAATTGCTATCTTTCAATCTACTTATTACTAAATTCCTTTTCTCTAAGAACAGTTGACACGTGGCATCGGCATCAAAATCATTTTTGAGATATGAAGCAATACCCATCTGCATAGCATGATTCCCACAAAAAACAGAAAATTGGTTGATCTTTCGCATAATATCAGTAACTTCAGGTGGGGCAATGCAATATCCCATACGCCATCCTGTCACATGCAGAGACTTTCCAAAACTTGAAAAAACAATGGCTTTGTCCCATAGATTTTTATATGCATGTATTGATAAGTGACCACCTTCAGAGAAGTCAATAAACTCATATACTTCATCCGACATAATATAACAGTCGGAATTTTCTACTAATTTGCCCAAGGCTATAAAATCGTCATGCCGCCACGTCGAAGCTGTAGGATTATGAGGATTATTGAAAATAATTAGACGTGTTTTGTCAGAAAACAAACATTTTACTTCCTCCCAATCTATGCCAAAATCAGGCGGCCTGAGCCGAAAAGACTTTATTAAACCACCATAAATCTCAATAGATGGTGCATAACATTCATAAGCCGGTTCAAAGATAATGACTTCATCACCCGGATTGATGACTGCCTGTATTGCAATGTAAATTGCCGTAGAAGCGCCCGGATATACTGTTAACTCTTGGTCACTACAAATATCTCGATGATAATGGTTTCGTATGATGGCTTCAATTTCAGTATGTAATGAAGGAGCACCAATTGGACGGGCATATTGATTATACCCTGCTTTCATCGCATCATCAACCGCCTCAATCAATTTTGGATCAACCGGAAAATCCGGAAATCCCTGTGCAAGATTTATGGCATTGTGCTCAATAGCCATCGCTGTCATCGTGCTGAAAATAGAAGCGCCATATCCCGCTAATTTGTCAATCATATATTTATTCTTAAAATACTCATACCTTATGCTAAGGTCAAAACAATAGTGTCACCAATTAAATAGATAAAAGTAATGAAAAATTTTGAAAACAGCATCAATCCTCAATGGTGGCTTTGAACAAACGAACAGAAAAATTACTTATTCAAAAAGGTTATATATAACAAATAATAAAATGTAAAAAATATCGCATAAATAATCATCAATTAGTTTGTAAACCGTCAAACTTTATGGATATTTGTCGCCCGTCCCGATATAAATCTTAAATTAAGAAATACAGTAGAACTACACCTGCAAAATAGTATTAATAGTACTCTTATTGCAAATACAATGAATTATTGAACATTTGAGAATAAATGATTGCTGACCACGCAAAGATTTGGAACAACTGCTTGACCCTTATAAGGGATCATGTGTCTGAACAAGGATTTAAGACATGGTTTCAACCTATTGTTCCCATTAAATGCATCAATAAAGTTCTTACAATTCAGGTTCCCAACCAATATATCTATGAGATGCTGGAAGACCAGTTTATCGGCATATTAAAAAAGGCAATAAAATCATCCATTGGTTCGGAAGGGAAGTTGGAATATGAAATTCCGGTTGGAAAGGCACACGATTCTTCTTCATCCATGCCTACTTCAAATATAGAAGAGGTAGCCATTCACAAGATAAAAAACCCATTTATCATTCCGGGCATAAAAAAGACTGCATTTGAAAGTGAGTTAAGTGTTCGATTTACCTTCGAAAACATGGTCGAAGGAGAATGTAATAAGATGGCTAGAACTGCGGGATTGGCTATTTCCAAAAGACCAGGCGACACTTCTTTCAATCCATTGTTTCTATATGGCGGTACAGGATTGGGCAAAACCCACCTGGCTCATGCCATCGGAAACGAAATACAATCACTACATCCTTCAAAACGTGTCAAGTACGTCACTTGTGAAAAACTGACCAATCAGATAGTTTATGCCTTTAAGACGGGAACCATTGCTGATTTGTCCTTATTGTACAATTCATTGGATGTTCTAATAGTAGATGATATTCAATTCTTGAGCGAGAAGCCCAAGACTCAAGAAGCCTTTTTCTTTATCTTCAATGAATTGCATCAAAATCAAAAACAAATAGTTATCACCTCCGATCGACCTCCAAAAGATATGGAGAAAATGGAAAAGAGATTGATTTCCAGATTCAAATGGGGACTTACAGCCGAAATGGAAATGCCCGACTTTGAAACCCGCATTGCTATCGCAGAAGCCAAAATCGAATCAGAAGGGTTCAACGTGCCGGAAGATGTCCTTGAATTTATTTGCTACAACATTCAATCTAATATACGTGAACTTGAAGGGATGCTGATATCACTTGCATTTGCATCCAATCTCAACAACAGAGATGTCGATATCAACCTTGCAAAAGAGATCATCTATAAATTTGTCGATCAACTCAATAGTGAAGTGACCGTAGAAAATATCCAGTCGCTTGTAGCCGATCATTTCCACATATCTTCAGACAAATTAAACGGTACAAGCCGCAAACGCTCCATTGTGATTGCCCGACAACTATCGATGTATTTGGCTAAAAACTTCACCGATAAATCTTTGAAAAAAATAGGAGAAAGTTTTGGTGGCAAAGACCACACTACTGTCATCTATTCATGTAAAGCAGTACAAGATATGATGGATACGGATATAACCTTCAAAAGTACTGTAGAAGATTTAGAAAGAAAGGTGAGAATGAATTTGAGTGTATAACCTGACGTTTATTTATCCGAATACAACACAACTTATCATCCAAAATTTCATAAATTACTAAAATTACCGCTTAGTCAAAATGTAATGTTCTGCCAAAACACCTTTAATCCGATTACCGTCCATATCTAAAGCAAACAATTTATTCTCGCCGACTTGAAATTGGAAACGCTCATTGCCCGATAATAATGTTATTTTATTCCCGCCTGCATTCCATTCAATATTTCCTTTCTCGTCAAAACTATCTTCTTTTCCATTTTTAAGGTACGTATTCGTACGAGAAAAAGTCAGGTCATTATTGAGGACAATAACAGTCTTGATGCCTTCACAATCAGCACAAGGAAGGATCCCTTCATACGTCCCTACCCAATCAATCGAGTTTTGACTGTTGTGCCCATCGGGAATAACGGTATCGCGGGTCGTGACGACAGGTAGTTGACTACCTTCCTGACCTTTTTTATTAGGAAGGTTGCAAGAACTCCATGAAATAAAAATAATAATCAATAGAACAAAACGGTAAAATATCATATTAAAATAATTAATAATGTGTAGAATAGGAAGCTTTTACATAATAACGCATCCTTTCAGGCTAAATTGCGAGAATGATGGGGAAAAGTATATTCTAATCCTAAACTTAAACGTTATTAAAGTGCTTCAATAACCATCGAACTTGCTCCACCTCCGCCATTACATATTGCTGCAAGACCGTATTTGCCACCTTCTTGTCTCAGGACAGAAGTTAGTGTGACTAAGATTCGGCTTCCGGAAGAGCCTAATGGATGACCTAAGGCTACCCCACCGCCGTACACATTCAACTTTTCATAAGGAATATTAAAAGACTTGGCAAAGGTCATTGCCACTACCGCAAAGGCTTCATTTACTTCAAAATAATCCATTTGATCTACAGTCAAACCGGCACGTCGCAAGGCAACCGGAGCAGCTTCGACAGGAGCTGTAGTAAACCATTCAGGATCGTGTTCAGCATCCGCAAAGGACACTATTCTGGCAAGTGGTGTTAAGCCGAGTTCTTTCACCTTCTCGCCCGAAGCCAAAATAAGGGTCGATGCACCGTCATTGATTGTACTCGCATTAGCGGCTGTAACCGTTCCGTTGGGGGTAAAAGCAGGTCTTAGTGCGGGGATTTTATCGAAAAAAACATTCTTATACTCTTCATCTTCTGAAAAAACAACGGGTTCGCCTTTACGTTGTGGGATGGAGATAGATCCAATTTCATTTTTAAATTTACCATTAAGAGTAGCTTCAGCTGACCTTTTGTATGATTGAATGGCAAAAGCATCCTGATCTTCCCGTGAAAAACCGTACTTCTCTGCTGTTGCATCGGCAAAGACGCCCATAGCTTTGCTGTTATAAACATCTTCAAGTCCATCTTTCTGGAGACCGTCTATCGCTTGCACATTACCGTACTTACTACCCCATCGCATGTTAGGAAGGTAGAACGGGATATTGGACATGGATTCCATGCCACCGGCGACGATTAAATCATTTTGTCCCAATAGGATGGATTGTGCTGCAAGGGCAACCGATTTCATACCACTGGCGCATACTTTGTTGACCGTAGTGGTGATTACATTCTTATTCAATCCCGCCTTGATAGCCGCTTGTCTCGCCGGAGCTTGACCCAAATTAGCTTGAACGACATTACCATAAAAAACTTCCTGTATAGTATTAGGATCCAGATTGATCTTAGTATAAGCGTCACGAATGGATGATGCTCCTAAGTCGGTAGCTGAAAAACCCGAAAGTGAACCACCAAAACTTCCAATCGGTGTGCGTGAGACAGAAACAATAAAAACTTCTTTCATACAAATACAAGGTTTAATTTATCTAAAATTAGGTGCAAAAGTAATGTTTTATAGATTACTATTTCATTAACATCTTAATATTTATCCATGATATGATTTGGATTAATACAATAAAAATTCGCATTTAAGGCAATTGTTTAAAAAAAATATAACAAACATGCCTTTCTTTAACCAAATCGCCTTAAAACTCCTTTATTCATAATGATTTAATAACGAAAAAATTATAAATATATAAGTTAACTTAGATATTTGTTTGTACTTTTGTGCCAAGTTTTACCTTTGATATGATTATAATCCGTAATATCTTCACTACTTTAGCCCTATTTCTATTCCTTTTTTACACCCAACCCACATTTGGGCAAAGTGACAACATGCCAATCTATCAGAAAGTAAGAATACATCTAAATGGGCATGGTCTAACACCACTTGCTGCAATGGGTATTGAGGTAGAACACGGTTACAAGAGGAGTGAAGACATTTTGGTCAATTTTTATTCGATCGAAGAGGTTAATCAAATTAAAAAAGCAGGATATATAGTTGATATTCTTCAACAAGACGCATTGGCTTACTATTTGGAAGAGAGTAAAAAAGTCCAACCGGTCGATCTTGAGTTGATGATGCGCAATGCCAAATGTCAACCAAGTAATAAGGCATTTGATGTACCGGGTAATTTTAAGTACGGATCGATGGGATCATATCTGACATTCGATGAAATCGTCAGCGAGTTGGATTTGATGAGAACCAAATACCCCAATTTAATAACAGCAAAACAATCCAACCCATCGATTATCACTAAAGGCGGTAATCGAGTTTATTACGTCAAAATATCTGATTTCCCGGATGAGGACGAAGGCGAGTACGAAAACCAAATGCTTTTTACGGCACTTCATCACTCTAGAGAGCCGATGAGTATGATGCAGATGATCTATTTCATGTGGTATATTTTGGAAAAATACGATACAGATCCTGAAATAAAATACCTGCTCAACAAATCAGAATTATTTTTTATGCCCTGTGTCAATCCAGACGGCTATATTTACAATCAACAAATGGCTCCCAACGGTGGTGGCCTTTGGCGAAAAAATAGAAACAATGCGAATGGATCAGGAGGTATCGATTTAAACCGTAACTATGGCGTGGGCTTTGCATACGACAACAATGGTTCATCGCCCCTAAAAGCTTCAGATACATATCGAGGACCTTATGCATTCTCGGAACAAGAAACCAAAGCTATTCATCTTCTCAGATTAAGCCACCAGTTTAAAATAGCTATCAATTATCATTCTTTCGCAAATATGATGATATATCCTTGGGGCTATTTGGAAAAAAATACCGTCGATAGCCTGACATATACCTATTTTGCACAAGATTTGACCCAATATTCCGACTACCGGTATGGATTGAATAATGAGACATTGGGATACCCTATTAATGGCACTGCCGACGACTACTTATATGATAATGGAGTCTATTCCTATACCTTTGAATGTGGTGGTGCAGAACTGACGGATGAAGAAAGTTTTTGGCCACTACAAAATAAAATCCAACCCATCTGCGCTCAAATGGTCTATCAGAATCTCCGATCTATATGGCTTGCCAATGGTGCATTACAATATCAGCTTGGCAGCGACAATATCATACGACCCGGTAGCAATGTCGCCAAAATCATTGTAACCAGAACCGGTCTCGAAAATACACCCACAACACTGAGCATCAGACCATTGACGCCCAATCTTACCAACTTTAATAAAGATTATAGCATTGACTTAGGTCACCTTCAAAAATCAACTTTAAATGTACCCTTTTCTGTCAATAACAATGAAAATGGCATTGCCAAGATTGAAATCAATGCATTCTATGGCGGCTACCTAAAAAAGGATACACTTACATTCAAAGTACTGAAGTATGAAAATAGATTTGAAAATGGAGGTGATGATTTATCTGTATTTGTAAAACAAAACTTTGGAGAAAACTGGGAGCTGGATCAGGAAGATTACTACGACACCTTTAGCTCAATTACCCTAACCAATAATGCCACCTACGACAAAGCAGAAAACAAGAACTTAGAGCTGAAATATCCGGTCTATCTTCCGACAAAAGACTCATTGTCTTTTATCACTTTTTTTGCAAAATGGAATATTGAGAAAAATATCGATCACGTAAAAGTATATGCTTCCTCTGATGGAATATACTGGGAACCGCTGTGTGGTAACTTCTCCCAACGAGGCAACATAGATCAAGGTGAAGAAGAACCCGTATTAGATGGCTTTCAGCCGGACTGGGTACAGTTATCTTACAATATCTCCAATTATATCGGCGAAAGCATCTATTTTAAAATCGTATTTAGGTCAGACGCCAAGGTCAATAAAGAAGGAATAAAAATTGATAAAATTCGCATCATATCTGTACCACGTGAGAAATTAAGTATTCATAATGAAATCGATTACAATTCCATTGTTAGCCCTAATCCGGCATCCAATATGCTTTATATTAACCGTAAAAATACCGGTATGGCAGAATTGAGATTATATGATACACATGGTAAAACCGTGTTGAGTGCACCATTGTCTAACCAAATGGAAGCCATCGATGTCCGTAATCTTATATCAGGCGTATATATCTATCAGATTTACAACAATTTAGACCAAAGACCTATTATAGGCAAAGTAATTATTTCAAAATAATTAATCAATTACTTGAAAAATCAAATATAAGTTGTATCTTTGCACTTCAATTAAAAAAATACCGCGGAGTGGAGCAGTTGGTAGCTCGTCGGGCTCATAACCCGAAGGCCATAGGTTCGAGTCCTATCTCCGCTACTAAGAAAAGACCGCCACGAAATATCGGGCGGTCTTTTTGTTTTCTACATGTCTAAACCTCCTATTAGCCTAACTTCAACCCAAATTCTGCATTAGACAAATACGGAATCGATTTACGACTCGTAATCAATGGTTTACAGAAACCATTGAAACGATTCATACATCGGGATTACTCTCATAATCAGCATTATAAGATTTTTCAAAACCTATACTGCTGAATTCGAGTTCAATCGAGTATATTATACGAAAATGATTTTTATAATATGCTCAAATTTGCATAAAATAATAAAAAGCTCAAATCAAATTTCCTATGAACACTTTAGTTGAAAAATCAAGCCCAAAACTATCAAGGTTTTTAAATCGTATATCTATCTTTAACTTCTGTAATCTCATCAGCTAAATATTGCTTGTTCAAATTCTTGTTCGGCCTGATTTTTCAGTTGTTCAGCTTGGGCTTTTTGATTTTTTATCTTTTCTTTTAATTCTTGTATGTGGTTTACGATTTCTTGTTGTTTGGATATTGGTGGAAGTGGAACTTCTAATTCTTCCAAGAATGATTTTGGAACTCTTTGCTGACCTGCCGAGCCTGTAAAATGTGACATTGCATTTTTTAGAACAATATCCAGTCTTAACAAAGTATGAATAAACATAATATTTACATCGTTTCTTGAATTTCTTAAAACGTGAAATTCAGTTGAACCAACACCTAAGCCATTCGTTAAATTATTTACAATAGCTGATTTTCCATTTTGCATACAAGGCGTAATTCTTGCCCAAATCAAATCGCCCTCCTTGAATTTTGTATATCCTTTCGCTTCGGATGTTTTTTTGTTTCGCAACTCAATTACTTCGCCTCTTTCATCAGAAATACATTCCATAGGAATGAAAGAAATTTCTAAATCATCTTTAGGTAATATAGTTGAAGGATTTATGTCAATTAACGTTTTTAGTTTATTCAGTTTGTATTTTAAAGAATTTAAAAAGCAGTTTGACTTAACTCCTAAATTGTATTCAACTCCCCATTTTTCAATATTTTCAAAAGCAACAGAACTCAATGTGTTTTTTCTAAATTGTTTTTTAGTTTTCTCAATACCCAACTGCTCCAAAAAATACCTTTCAATCTCAGTTTCCAAATCATTTGCCTGCTGGCTTAGTTTTTCTGCTTCTTCAATTTTATTAAAATAGTTTTTTACTAAGATTTCTTGCTCTGATAATGAGGGTAGGGGAATTTCAAGTGATAATAATGTTTTCAATGTAAAATGTCTTCCGTCAGCACCAATCGCATTTTTGTCAAATTCGGTAGTCAGAGATTTTATTGAAAGCAATAATTCAAAAAATCGAAGATTGATTTTACTTTCGTCAACCTCTAAATATTGCATATTGCTTGAACCGTATGAATTTTCAAATTCAGGATAAACAATACCCCATTGCCCATTAACTGTTCTTACTTTACAATAAAACAGATAATTGACTTTAGATTTCTGATATTTTTTCATTGTGAGTTCAGAACCTTTCGCAACCCTATTTATATAAACACCTTTGCCGTTTCCTCTAACTCCCAAAATTGGATATTCTTTTTCATCTTCAATTTCAACCCACTCCATTTTATCTGCAGAAAGAAAATTATTTAATTTTGCCAATGAAAATTTTGGTTTCAACTTTTTTGATTTGTAAACTTTTACATCCCAAAGATTGAAATCTTGAAACGGAACAAACTTTAAATATGTATTTCTGGCTACCTGCATTACTATTTCTCTGTTTTTTGTAGTTGGGCTTCTATTTCTGCTACTGATGGCAACTGATTTTTTAATTGCTTGGGCAGTGCTTGTGTAAGCGTGTATTCGCTAATGCCAATTGGTTTTTGTATATCACGCAAGGCGTATTCGGCTTCGATTTTATCTTTGTGCTTACACAAAATAAGTCCAATACTGGATTGGTCGTCTTTGTGTTTTATCTGACTGTCGATAGCTGATAAATAAAAGTTGAGTTTGCCGGCATATTCAGGCTTGAACTTACCTGATTTTAATTCAATAGCAACATAACATCTTAGCTGTAAGTGATAAAACAACAAATCAATAAAATATTCGTTTTCGCTTACTGTAATATTATATTGCCTGCCTACAAAAGCAAACCCTTTTCCTAATTCTATTAAAAACCGGGTAAGATGTTGTATCATAGCATCTTCCAATTCTCTCTCGAGCGCATCGTCTTCCAAGCCCAGAAAATCTAAGTTATACGGATTTTTTAGTGTTTCTACAGCTAATTGCGATTGTTGTTCAGGAAGTGTATGTTCAAAATTGGTTATTGCTTTTCCTTTGGTTTCAAAGTAGTTTTGTTTTATGGCGATTTCCAATTGTTCTCTGCTCCAGCCGTTGTGTACTACGGTTTTGCAATAGAATAGAGCCTCTTCTGTATTTTTTATTTTAGAAATAATCAGTCGGTTGTGTCCCCACGGAATTTGTGCCACAAGCTGTGGCACAAATTCGGCTTCGTTGCTATAAAAGTTGTACCATTGCTTAATCGCATACAGATTTCTTCTGGAAAAACCTTTGATGGATGGGAAAGCCAATTTTAAATCTATAGAAAGTTGCTCTAATACAGCATCGCCCCAATTGGCATCTTTTTGTTTTTGGGCTATGTCTTTTCCTAAATCCCAATATAGTTCTAATAACTGAGTATTTACAGTTACCGCAGCTTTGAGCTGGGCAGACTTAATTTTATACTTTATGGATTTTAACCAATTTTTATAATGTACATCTACCTGCATTTAATTTTTTGTTTTAAAATAAAAAATTTCAGGTTCAGAAACTACACCATCCACAATTCTAATTCTTCCAATTTCATCTTTGGTTATTTGGTAGTTTATTTCTTTTGTGTAGTTCGTCCAAAGTTGGTTGGCTTCTCTGTATGCTTTAAATTCTACTGCCAATGGCTCTAATTCGTTTTCAATTACGGCTCCTGTTGTGCTAATGCCCGCCTTTTCTACTTCGGCAATTGGAATTTGATAGTTGAACTCCGTTTTCACCTGAGTTTTTATTTCCGAAGCAATCGTTTCTCTAATTTGTTTTAATTCATCACGCAATTGTTTTTTTTCTTCTTTGTTGGGAGCTTCTTTGCCTTTCAGTGCCAACTTTGCTAAAATGGGTTTTGAGTTAGGCTCGTATTTTTTTGTAATTTCCTTTTCTGCTTTTTTTGTAATTTTTTGGTACTGCTCTGCTTCTTCTTCGGTAAATTTTTTAAAGAAAAGCAAACTTGGTTTTACCGTTGCACCACTTGCAATAAATACATCTTGTGGAATAGAAACAATGAGCAAAATTTTTGCACGGCTTTCTACATAATCCCTTATTTTCTGCAAGTTGGTATTATTCAACACGCCTTCTGGTAATACAATGCCCATTCGTCCGCCCGGTTTTAATAAATTCAAACATCGTTCTATGAATAAGACTTCCGTTAGCGTACTCATACTGCCTGTTTCGTACAAATCCAACAAAGGTTTATCAATATTATTGTTTACTTGCTTTAATGCTTCATCATACGCTTTGCCATAGCGTTTTTGATATTTTTTGATGCGTTCTTCATCCGTGTATTTATCGGCTTCGGTAATTTTCAAACTGCGTTCTACACGGCTACCAAATGGCGGATTGGTGAGAATAATATCAAAACGGTTTTCAAAAATTCCATTTACATTGAGCAAGCCGTCATTGTGATGCACGCCACCGTGTCCGTCTCCGTGCATAATCATATTCATTTTGGCGGTACGGCTCATTCGTGGGTTGGCATCTGTTCCAAATATGCAATCGTAACTTAATTCTCTAATTCTGCTTTTCGGGTTGTTGATGTCTAACTCTGCATTGAGTTTTGAGAATAAATCGTTTACCGTTTCGTCAACTGCTTCTTTCCTTTTGTCGCTTAGTTTTTCGTATGCATCATTGAAGTAACCGGCTTTTATTTTCTCTTTTGCTTTATGTACTTCGTTTTCAATTTTTGCTCTCACATATTCAAAAGCCTTGATTAAAAAGCCACCACTCCCACAACAAGGGTCGCAAATCACTTCGCTTTCCTGTGGGTCAAGCACATCAACAATAAAATCAACAATGGTTCGGGGCGTGAAGAACTGCCCTAACTCACCTCTAAAAGTTTTACCAAGAAATTGCTCAAAGGCAATACCTTTTACATCGTCAGAAGTGGTTGAAAGATTGTAGATTTCCAATTCTTCTACAATGGCTTCAAAACTGTTTTCACGAATGCGTATTATTTCGTTTGATTCAAACAGGTCATCGTCTTTAAAATCTTCTTTGGTTCTTTCAAACAATTGCTGATAAAAGTCAGGACTATTTTTAGATTTTGTTTCTTCATAAGCCGCTTTCAGTTTTTGAAACTGTTTCTTTGAAAAAATTTGGTTTTCGGAATTGCTTCTTTCGTAGCGAATTTTGATAAACAAAATTTTACTTATCTCGTCAAAAGCCGCTTCGGGGCTTAGTTTGTCGTTGTTGCGAATAATGTTGTGGCATTTGAAAAGCAGTTTTGAAAATTCATCTCTTGTAAATGCTTTTGTTTGCTTCAATAACTCATTTATTTTCTTTTCGTCATTAACTGTTTTTGCATCAGGAATATTTACAACTTCCTCCAATTTCTTTGGAATTTTGCCTTTTACCACTTTAAAAATCCGTGTTTCTTTTTGGTTGGTGGTAACAAAAAAATCAGCGCCCGCCCAGGAAGCATAATTATAGCCTTGAAAATAATCTTCTTCACGAACGGTAATATGTTCGGCTTTGCACTCTACCACTATTATTGGGCTATTGCTTTCTGCTTTATCTTTTTTGTTTTTCCAAATTACAATGTCAGCACTTGCTCTACCTTGTCCACGTTGAGCATTATTTACTTGTACTTCTTGAGCCATTTGTTCTAAATCAAATCCGTAATTATTTACAAGTCTGCAAATGTATTCTTGACGAACTTGTTCTTCCGGTTTGAGAACTAACCATTCATCTTTGCCTTTTAGTGGAGCTTTTATTTTATTGTTTTTGATTTCTACTTGCATCGTTACTTTGTCGTTTTAGTTGAGTTAATTAAATCTCTCACATCAACTATTAAGAGTGAAGCAATGGTAACAAGATTATCCATAGAAGGCTGAACTTCATTTGTACACCAACGAGAAACAGTCGTTTCGTTTTTGTTTAATTGTTCTGCAAGCCATTTGTTAGTCTTGCCCTGTTCAGCTAGAACTGCTTTTAATCTGTTAATTGCTTTCTTACTCATATTAATCGGCATTTGGTGTAAATATATCAACTTTTTGTTACTATGTCAATATTTCGGTTTGATTGTCTGTCGAAAAGAAATTTTCCCTATCCGCTTATAGGATAGTGGGTGGGCTTGGATATTTTATCCGTGAAATTATCATTCAAGATGAATCGGCCAAGCACAATCGAATAGACTGCCCTACCACCTAAGTGATGGGGTGCACCTCTCACACCACCGTAGCATTAGAATATATATGTCAGATCAATTTATATGCCCACAATGGTGACATACATGCGCCTGTGTATTGCCATTATAATCCTGAATGGCATTTTTTATTTGGACGCCAATATCTTCCAATACAAAGCCTGATTGGAAAATTTCTTTATAACAACGGTCACAAAACCACATCAATTTATCGACTTCGCCATCGTGTCTATGTCTTTCTATCACAAGTCCAACAGTGTTAGCAGGTCTTTGAGGTGAATGCGGTACACGGGGTGGAAGAAGAAACATCTCACCTTGTCCTATTGGAATTGTCTCCATCATTCCTTCTTCATTGATAATTTTAACCTCTATATCACCTTGAATTTGGTAAAAAAGCTCTTCACCTTCATTGAAATGATAGTCTTTCCGACCATTTGGCCCACCGACGACCATCACTATAAAATCTTGATTATCAACATATATCTGCTTATTACCTACCGGTGGCTGAAGCAAGTCTTTGTTTTCTTCAATCCATCGATTTAAATTAAATGGTCGTGCAATCATATCTTTTTATCAATAAAATTAAGGATATTTGTCCAACTATCAAAATATTTGAACAATCAATTTAGTTAAATCAGAAAATACGTAAATATGGATTTGTCTCTAAAAGGAAAATATGCCTTAGTATGTGGCGGCAGTAAAGGTATAGGGCTGGCGAGCGCCATCGAAATGTCTCGACAAGGTTGTAATGTCACTTTACTTTCCAGGAATGTACATGATTTAAGTCAGGCGCTGAAATTATTGTATAAAAACGATAATCAGGTTCATCGCTTCATCGTTGCAGACCAAAGCAATCCGGAGGAAGTGTCTCGTCGATTTGCCACGATACCACACGGCTTCCATATTCTCGTATTAAACAGTGGTGGACCTAAAGCCGGTATGATAATAGATTCAACAACACAAGACCTCCAAGTTGCGTTTAACAATCTTTTGCTCAGTAGTCAAATTATTGTACGCCATAGTTATACATATATGAAGAATGCCATATACGGTAGGATTATCAATATTATTTCAATCGGCTTAAAAGAGCCTATTCCGGGACTTGGTGTATCCAATACAATCAGGGGAGCAGTGGGCAATTGGTCTAAGACTTTGGCTTATGAATTAGGCCCGGATGGGATTACAGTCAACAACATATTGCCGGGTTATACCCTGACAGACAGGCTATCTCACCTAATGGAACAACGTGCTTTAGATAGGGGCATTAACAAAGACGATGTTATACAGATGTATGTTGATCAGATTCCTTTGAAACGGCTTGCTTCCCCCAATGAAATAGGCAATGTCGTTGCCTTTATTGCCAGTCCGGCAGCCGGCTATATCAATGGCGTTAATCTGCCTGTGGATGGTGGCTATTTAAAGAGTTTGTAATGGATTATTTGCCAATGATAACCTTACAATCCCTTTTCTTTGGCTTCGTCCCATAGTGCATCCATTTCCTCCAAAGTCATTGCTGCCAATGGCTTCAACGCGTTGGATTCAATGTATTGAAATCGGGATTTAAATTTGTGATTGACGTTCTGCAAAGCCTGTTCGGGGTCAATTTTATTAAATCGAGCGTAGTTAATCAAGGAAAACAATACATCTCCCATCTCTTCTGTCTTCCGTTCGATTGATTCATTTTTATCTTCGATGACATCGTGTAATTCCCGGAGCTCTTCCATCACTTTATCCCAAACGTCTTCAGAATACTTCCATTCAAAGCCCACCTGAGCTGCTTTATCTTGCATTCTATAGGCTTTGATAACGGCTGTTAATGAGTTGGGGACGCCTCCAAGAACAGACTTTTTACCTTCTGTCAATTTTATCTTTTCCCAATTTTGCTTCACTGCGGCTTCGTCGTCCAGTTTCAGATCTCCGTAAATATGAGGATGCCGTCTTTTAAGCTTTTCGATTTGAGCGAGAATCATCTCCTCTAATGTAAATTGCTTTCCTTCGGTAGCGATTTTGGTATAAAACAACAGATGAAGCATCAAATCGCCCAGCTCTTCTTTAATATTCGTCCAATCCTTCAACGATATCCCTTCAACCAATTCATACACTTCTTCGACGGTGAGGTTACTAAGCGTATGAATGGTCTGTTTTTTATCCCACGGGCATTTCTCGCGAAGGGTATCCATGACTTCTACCAATTCTTTAAAAGCGTCGCTATAACTCAAGTTAAATCATTTTTCAATTGCTAAAACAAATGACCCATCAGGTCTTTTTTCACCTTAAGGTATTCGATATTATAAGGTTCGGCGGGGATAATCAGGGGAATTCTATCTTCGACGATTATACCTGAATTTGTCAGATAATCCAATTTCAATGGATTGTTGGTAATCAGATTGAGCCGATCCACCTGCAGCAATTGTAATATCTGTACACCCGCACTATAATCTCTTTCATCCCCTTTAAATCCCAAGTGTAGATTGGCATCAAGTGTATTCATACCCTGATCCTGGAGATGATATGCTTTAATTTTATTGATTAATCCGATACCTCGCCCTTCTTGACGAAGGTACACCAAGTGCCCTCCACGTTCAGCTATTATTTCCAATGCGCGATGCAACTGGGGACCGCAATCACATTTTCTTGAGCCGAAAGCCTCGCCGGTAATACACTCTGAGTGTATCCTAACATAAGGTGTGACAGAGGCATCTTTTATTTTGCTCAACGCTATATGAGGCATAGGCTCATCCTGATGTTCGGCAAAAACTGTTATGGTAAATTCGCCAAATTGAGTCGGTAAATGTGCTTGTGCCTGTATTGAAATCAAAATAACAATGCTATTAGTAAAATGGATAAATATCCACGTAAAACAACCAATATAATAAAAAGTTCTACCTACGTCGTGTATTCATCTTCATGCTTTGAGTGAAAATGACACCTAAAACTAAAGAACATGTAACAACCAATAAAATCAACATAACTCCTTATTTATTTACAAAGCTACATATACTCGGGCACTTTCAAAAATACTTGCTTTTACGACTAAAACAATTATTGGCTTTAATCATTACCTTTAAATACAATATTTGGTATCCTTAACTTTTTATATCTACTTATTTTAAATAAATCATCCGTGCTTATTATTATTTTTTTACTCAACATCCAATTCAAAAGCTTAATTGGAATACGTTATCCAACGTTAAGTTCAATTAATCCCCCAACTAACTAAGGCGAACTATTTTCTTAAGTTTCAGCTAAATAAGTCCAATAATTATGAAAATATTAAGATTTCTTTAATAAATAAATCCAACAAAATGTTTATCTTTGCGGCTTAATTCAATGGATTTGAAAGAATTTAGTAAGAAATTGGGTATTTATTCTATCGTATTTCTCTTATACTTGAGCAATACGGGCTTAATATATTCTGTTCATACTTGTATTCATTCCGGTGTATCTGTCGTCGAATTGCCATCATTCTCACTTGAAGACGACCACTGTGCTGATGTAATAAAAGATAGTACGTGTAAAGAAGTACAAGATGATTGTTGTGCAAAGACGGCTACGACTGAGAAAAAGGATTGCCATACGCATCATACAAAGTACGAAAAGGCAGACCTTGTGTCAGTTAAACCTGACCCTTCTTTTAAATATTTTATTGACTATAATTCCTTAGTCAATTTTGTATATATTACGGACAACTTAGTCGAGCCCATTGACCTTTGCAACACTCATTTTATCCACTATTCCAAGCAAATTAAAGATTGTACTGCCGAGTCCGCCTTAGATTATCGAATAGGGCTGAACTCCTTCATTTGTTAGATTTCAGATAAGATTAACCCGAATATTTTACCACCAGCAGGTGCGTAATGGTATTTCTTATTTATTAAAAAATTGTAACAAATGAAATTAAATTATTTTTGGATATTATTTATCCTATTTACCTATAATATCACGACGGCTCAAACTCCCAAGCCAATTCTATCCCAACTTATTGATCAGACCGGAACACCCATTATTGCAGTTTGGGTCTCTGTGAATCATAGTGCACTCAAAGTACAAACGGACGAAAATGGAATGTTTGAACTAAATACAACTTCCTGGCCGGCACATCTTGATATCGATTTGGGTGATGGCGAAGTGGTGCATGTGGACGTGGCGGATGCTGCAAGTGCCAAAGTAATTACAGCAACTAAGATTCATAAATTAGACGAATTTGTCATAAAAGACAAGGTTACTCGTGAATTAAATACACTCCAGACTCGGAATGTCGAAACCATCACTAAAAAAGAATTTCAAAAGGCTGCTTGTTGCCGTCTCAGTGAGAGCTTTGACAATACCGGTTCAGTCAGCGTCAGTGAAACCGATGCCGTCACAGGAGCCAAAGAAATGGAAATACTTGGCTTGAGAGGCATATACAGCTTGATTACCCTGGATAACACCCCTGACTTTGGAGGTATCAACTACCCTTTTGCACTGGATATGATTCCGGGAACATGGCTCAACGAAGTTGCCATTTCCAAAGGAATATCCAATGCTATCAACGGCAGTAACGGCTTTTCGGGTCAAGTCAATATTGGCTTAAAGAATCCATTTGAAGACCAGCCGCTATTTGTCAACATGTATGGCAATACAATGGGCAGATATGAGGCCAATGTGCACATAAATAAAGTATTGCCCAATCCTGCCTTTGCAACAGGTCTATACCTTCACGCAAGTAAAAACTTTAACAAGATAGACGACAACCACGATAATTATATGGATACCCCTCTTTCATCCCAATTAAATGCTCTATACAAGTTTAGAATTGATGGGCTTGGACCATGGGAGTCCGGACTTTCCGTTCAGTTTGTCAAAGACGAAAGAACAGCCGGACAAAAAGTTGTCAATGCTGAGAATCCATATACTGCAACCAGTGATGCTCAACGATTTACAATCAATGGAAATACGGGCTTTGTCGGATTCAACAAAGAAGGAAGAAGTGTAGGAGTTAAATACCAATATACCAACAACCAATTAGACGCCGCTTATGGTGTCCTAAACTACAATGGTAATCAAAATAGAGGGTACTTTCAAGCACTATATGAAGATCGCTTTGCTGATGCCAAACACATCATTTATGCCGGAGCAAGCTTGCTTACAGAGAATTTAAAACAAAAAATTGCCGGTGTTAATTTCAATAGAAATGAATTGGTTCCGGGTGTATATGCAGAATATGCCTACAATCCACAGGTAACAGAGGCAGACAAGAGATTTTCAGAAAGATTTGGCGTGGTAGCCACCATAAGAGGAGACTTCCACAATATCTACGGAACCCAAATAGCTCCGGCTCTGACAATGAAATACAATATTACGATGGATATGGTCTTGCGAGCCAATGTAGGGAAAGGATATCGTACCCCATACTTCTTCACCGATAATATTTCCTCATTTGTCAATGGACGACCTATTCACATAGAACAGAATCTTAATGCCGAGGAAGCCATCAACTACGGCCTCTCTTATACGCTTAAGTCTAAGATAGCAAGACGCAATTTCACACTAAATGCTGATCTTTATCAAACACAATTCCAAAATCAAATTATAGTCGATCAGGAAACTGACTCAAAACTTGTCAGTGTGTCAAACTTAGAAGGTGAATCTATCACCACTTCTGCCCTATTAAGTACAACGTATGAAGTAATCTCTGATTTGACATTAAAGTTGGCTTATAAGTGGAATCATGTAGAATATGACCAAGCAGGTGTCAGAATTAACAAAATGTTGCTCCCTAAGAACCGTGCATTGATAGCTCTGCATTATACAACTCCCAATAAAAAATGGGAATTTAGCAATACGACAACATGGATAGGTCAACAAGATTATTTAGAAAGACAGCTTATTGACAATCAAACCGTTCAGGTAAGAAAGACGGCTAATTCTTTTGTAACGACCAATGCGCAGGTGACAAAGAAATGGGATAAATTCGATATTTATGTCGGAGGTGAAAACCTCACAAATCACACTCAAAAGAACCCTATACAAGCCGGCAGTACGCCTCAGTCAGATTTATTTGACGTCAGTCAGGTGTATGCTCCACTCATGGGAATAAGAGGCTATGTGGGCTTCAGATGGAATATTTTATAAAAAATTCTATTCAATAAAAAAGCGAGATGCTAATGTTAGTGTCTCGCTTTTTTTATGTCAACTGTCTAACATCCTAACACCTAACCACCTAAAACCTAACATCCTAACACCAAACACGCTAACTCGTGGAAAGCGATAGATACCACTATCGAAGAAGAACTGGTATTGCAGCAGGTAAAAAGCATAAGGAAAAATCATCCCAGGTTAGGGACACGAAAGCTCTACGAGAAGCTACAACCCTTTATGC